>Ga0335069_10000572_pt1 | contig 61898 bp, 58 predicted proteins | sample Lox_Sample_11_FD_206714 | JGI IMG/M metagenome (GOLD analysis project Ga0335069, IMG submission 206714) | Soil microbial communities from Loxahatchee National Wildlife Refuge, Florida, United States - Lox_Sample_1.1 | ecosystem: Environmental > Terrestrial > Soil > Wetlands | place: USA... | reverse complement strand
GTGCCGCTACTGCACCGAATACTGCCCGCGGTTCTTGCTCGGTTACCAGGTCGAACCGCACGCCGTCATGCGCAGCCTCGCGTTCACTGCCACCGGCGCGGATTATTGGAACCAGTTCGCCGCGCTGTGCTGCTCGTGCGGACTCTGCACGCTGTATGCCTGCCCGGAGGAATTGTATCCCAAGGAAGCCTGCGACGATTCCAAGGCCGAGATGCGTCGTCAAAACCTGAAATGGACCGGGCCGATGACCGTCAAGCCGCACGGCATGCGCGACGGCCGACATGTGCCCATCAAGACGCTGACGCGCAAGCTGCACGTGGAGGAATATGACCGGCCGGCGCCGCTGTATTCCGGCAAGATCGAACCGAGCCGCCTCGTGCTCCCGCTCAAACAAAGTGCCGGGACCGCGTGCCGGGCGAAGGTGAAAGCCGGCGACCGCGTGTCCGCCGGCCAGGTCATCGGTGAGCCCGCGCCGAACGCGCTGGGCGCCCTCCTGCACGCGCCGTTGGCGGGCAAAATCACCAGCGTGTCCGAACAACAAATCATTTTGGAACGATGAAACAACCGGTAGGGCGGCGTTGCCGCGCCGCCGGCCGAGCGGCAGCTCGGCCCTACCAACGAATTAATTTATGGCTGACAAATCCATTGGGTTGATTGAACTGTCCAGCGTGGCGGCCGGGTTCCTGGTGGCCGACACGATGCTCAAGGCCGGTAACGTGCGGCTGATCCTGTCCCGCTCGATCTGCTCGGGCAAATACATGGTGCTCATCGGCGGCGAAACCGCCGGCGTCGAATCCGCCGTGGCGGCCGGCGCCGAAGCCGCCAACGGGTGCCTGATCGACAAGTTTGTCGTCGCCAACGTGCATCCCGACGTTATCGCCGCGCTCGGCCGCACCACGCCGATGGAGCCGACGGGCGCGCTGGGCATCCTCGAATCGTTCAACGTCGCGACGCTCTTACAGGCCGCCGATGCCGCCGCGAAGTCCGCCGCCGTGACCCTGATGGAAATCCGGCTGGCCATGGCGCTGGGGGGCAAGGCGTTTGTGACGCTGACTGGCGACGTCGGCTCGGTGCAGGCGGCGGTAGCGGCCGGTCGGCAGGTGATTGCCGAAGCCGGCGTGCTGGTGAGCGCCATCGTCATCTCCCGCCCGCATCCGGATGTTTACCGCGAAGTGATTTGAGCGGCAGGCATGCCGCGCTGCTGCGTCCGCCTCAAAATTAGAGTGCAACGCTCACAGAGTGCCGCTACAAACCGGCACCGTAGGCGTGACAAATTTGTGGTCCCAAATCGTTGAATGCCCAAGCCTCGGAGGAGCGGTCTAGTGTCCGAACCTATCTCGCTCCTCCGGAGCTCTATATTCAATGGGTGATGAAGCTACCAGGATGCCGCGCCTACGGCACTAACCCCGAAAGCATTCGGCGCAACCCTCGGCTGAATGATGGAATCCCCTTCGGATTTTTCTTTGCGCCTTGGCGTCTTGGTGTCTTTGCGCTAATCCCCCTTTTTCCGATTTGCCAGCGCCGCCGGATTCGGGGATATTGTCCGCCGTTTTTGCCGGATTTTATGAAACCCCAGGTCGAAATCTATGACACGACCCTGCGCGACGGTTCGCAGGGCGAAGGCATCAATTTCTCGGTCGTGGACAAGCTCCGCATCGCCGAGAAGCTCGACGCGTTCGGGGTCCATTACATCGAAGGCGGCTGGCCCGGCAGCAACCCCAAGGACATGGAGTTTTTTGCGCAAGCCAGCCGGCGCAAATGGAAAAATGCCAAAATCGCCGCCTTCAGCATGACGCGCCGCAAGGGCGTCGCCGTCGAGAACGACGAGCTCATGCGCCAGATCCTCGACGCGAAAACGCCCGTGGTCACCATTGTCGGCAAAACCTGGCTGTTGCACGTGACCGAGGTGCTGCGCGCCAAGCCGGACGAAAACCTCGGGATGATCGCCGACACCATCCGCTTCCTCAAGGACCACGGCAAAACGGTCATCTACGACGCCGAACACAGTTTCGACGGGTTCAAGGACGAGCCGGAGTACGCGCTGGCCACGTGGCAGGCGGCGGAGAGGGCCGGGGCGGAATGCATCGTGTTGTGCGACACCAATGGCGGGTGTCTGCCCGAGGAAATCGCGCGGATCACAGCGCTGGCGAAAGGCAAACTCACCGCGCGGATTGGCATCCACACGCACAACGACTGCGGCGTAGGTGTGGCCAATGCCATCGCCGGCATCGAAGCGGGCGCCACGCAGGTGCAAGGCACCATCAACGGCTACGGCGAGCGCACCGGCAACTGCAATCTGACCAGCATCATCCCGCTGGTCCATTTCAAATTGAAAAAGACCGGCGTGCCGTCGTCGTCGCTGGCCAAGCTGAAAGAGTTGTCCGAGTTCGTGGACGAAATCGCCAATGTGCGGCATGACCCACGCCAGCCGTGGGTGGGACAGACGGCGTTCGCGCACAAGGGCGGCATGCACGCCCATGCGATTGACCGGCTCGCCCGCAGCTACGAACACATCCAGCCGGAAGCCGTCGGCAATCACCGCCGCGTGCTCGTCAGCGACATGTCCGGCCGGTCGAACATTTTGCTGAAGGCGGCGGAGCTTGGATTCAAGCTCAAGCCGGAAATGCCGGAGGTGAAGACCATCACGCAGCGCGTCAAAGAGCTGGAAAATCAAGGCTACGAGTTCGAGGCCGCCGAAGGCTCGCTGGCGCTGCTCATCGGCAAGGCGCTCAAACACCGCGACCCGCTGTTTCATGTGGACGCCTACCACGTGTCCATGCGCCGCGACGCAAAGGAATCCGTCTGCGAAGCCACGGTCAAGGTCCGCGTCGGCGCCAAGCGGGCCCAGACGGTGGCCGAGGGCGACGGCCCGGTGAACGCGCTCGACGGCGCGTTGCGCTCGGCGCTGGTGAAGTTTTATCCGCAGCTGAAGAAAGTGGCGCTCACGGATTACAAGGTGCGCATTCTCGACAGCGACACCGGCACCGCCGCCAAGACCCGGGTGCTGATCGAAACCACCGATGGCAAACGCGAATGGGGCACGGTCGGCGTGAGCGAGAACATCATCGAGGCCAGCTTACAGGCGCTGGTGGACTCGATCGAGTACGCGCTGCTGAGGAAATAAAAGCCTGACGTCGCGGGAGCCGATCCATGACGCGGGGCCCGGTTCTGGAATTCACAGGCTACGCCCGAATCGGAGGTGGATGCGGCTGCCACAGGTCGCAGATCGCAAGTGGTCAATTCGACAGCCCCGTTCCCGCTCCGCCCGCGACTCATCCAACCGCCTCTTAAACGCCGGCTTCGTTACGGCTCGTTCGCCCCTGACAAAAAACGGCTACGATTTGGTAATAGAGGTTTAGCTCCCGCCAGAGTCTCACCTTATTTTGTGGTTTAAACGAAGCAATAAATGGCTGTAGCGACAGATCAACACCGCCCCGACTTTGCTTCGAAAACCGCGTGATTGCAGCACCGTCCAGGGTGTCGGATGCGCCATCCGCCGGGCCTCAACCTTCCGGCCGGGTGGTCACGGTGTGCTTTCATTGCGGCGAGCCTTGCGCCGGTGATGCCTTCGCGCAGGATGGAAAGCCGTTCTGTTGCCTCGGCTGCCAGACCGTGTTCCATCTGCTCCAGGAAAATGGGCTCGGGCAGTTCTACGAATTGAATGCCGCGCCCGGCACCCGCATCCGCGCCACGACGGTTGCCGCCCGCTACGCGTTCCTGGACGATCCGGTGGTGCGGGAAAAGCTGCTCGATTATGCCGACGACCAGCGGGCCCGGGTCACGCTGCGTCTGCCGGCAATCCATTGCGTCGCCTGCGTCTGGTTGCTGGAAAACCTGTTCAAGTTGCATCCCGGCATCGGCCGGTCGGTCGTGAATTTCACGCGGCGCGAGGCAACCATCACCTTTGCGCCGGACCGGATCAAGCTCGGCGAACTCGCCGCGTTGCTGGCGTCCATCGGCTACGAGCCGGAATTGACCTGCGCGGAAACCGAAGCGCCCCGGCCGTCGCTGGTCCGCAAAAAGCAGTGGCTGCAGATCGGCCTGGCCGCGTTCGCGTTCGGCAACATCATGCTGATGTCGGTGCCGGTGTACCTGGGCCTCGACCGTTTCAATGGCCCCTGGTTCCGCGTGCTGGCTGGCTGGTTGAGCCTGGCCATGGCCCTGCCGGTCGTCACGTACAGCGCGTCCGATTTCTGGCGTTCGGCCTGGTGGAGCTTGCGGCAGCGCCGGCTCACGCTCGATGTCCCCATCGCCCTGGGGCTGGCGGCAATTTACGGCCAGAGTTTTTTCGAAGTCCTGGCGCACCGCGGCCCAGGCTATTGCGATTCCCTGACCGGGTTGATACTCTTTTTGCTGTGCGGCCGGGTCTTCCAGCAAAAGACGCATGAGCGGCTTATATTCGACCGCGATTACAAGGGATTTTTCCCCCTGGCCGTCATCCGGAAAACTCCCGCCGGCGAGGAAAGTGTCCCGATTTCGCGGCTCCAGCCCGGCGACCGGCTGGTGCTGCGCCACGGCGAATTATTGCCGGCGGACGCGAAATTGGTCGGGGGGGACGCCTGGCTGGACTACAGTTTTGTTACCGGCGAAGCGGAGCCGGTCCGGTGCGCGCCCGGCTCGCATCTCTACGCGGGCGGACGGCAAATCGGCGGGCGGATTGAAGTGGAGACCGTCCGTCCGGTCGTGCAAAGCCGCCTCGCCGCCCTGTGGGACAATGAGGCCTTCCGCAAGCGGCGCGATGACGACCTCGACTCGCTGACGAACCGGTACAGCCGGCGGTTCACCAAGCTGGTCATCGGCCTCGCCTTGGCTGCGGCCGTCTTCTGGCTGTTCCACGACGCGGCGAAGGCGTTGCCGGTGTTCACGGCCGTCCTGATTGTGGCCTGCCCGTGCGCCCTGGCGCTGGCCGCGCCCCTGACGCACGGCACGGCGCAACGGGTTCTTGCGCGGCTAAACCTCTTCCTTAAAAACGCACGGGTCATCGAGCGCCTGGCCCAGGTGGACACCATCGTGCTCGACAAAACGGGAACACTGACCACCGCGGACGCGAGCGGCGTCGCGTTCATCAGCGCGGAAGGCGGCGTGCGGAAGGCGGATTTGTCCGTGGAAGAAAGGCAATGGATTGGTTCGCTGGCGCGGCATTCGACGCATCCCAATTCCATCCGCATCGCAAAATCACTCGCCGTGGCTCCCCGGCCGGTTTCCGGTTTCCAGGAAATCTCCGGCGGCGGCATTGCCGGCGAAGTGGCCGGACATGAAATCCGGCTCGGCTCCATGGCGTGGCTGGAAAAGTGCGGGGTCAGCGGCAGGAACCGAAGCAACCCGGAGGGCAGCCCGTCGGCGGCAACCACTCTGCCCGTCGGCTCCCACACGGGCATCGCGATTGACGGCGTTTGGCGCGGCGGGTTCCAGCTGGAAAATGCGCTTCGGCCGGAGGTGGAAAAGCTGGTTGCGCGGCTGGGCAGCCGGTTTGAACTGGCGCTGTTGAGCGGCGACAACGAACGCGAGGCGGCGCGATTCCGCGCGCTGTTTGGCGAACGCGCCACGCTGCGTTTCAACCGGAGCCCGGCCGACAAGCTGGAATTCATTCGCGAACTCCAGCACGGCGGTCGCCGGGTGATGATGGTGGGCGACGGCTTGAACGATGCCGGCGCGCTTCGGCAGGCTGACGTGGGCGTGGCCGTCGTGGAAAGCCTCGGCGCTTTTTCCCCCGCCAGCGACGTGATTCTGGACGCGTTACAACTGCCCCGCCTGGCGGAGGTCCTGGCTTTTTCCCGGCAGGCGGCGCGCGTGGTGCGCCTGGGCTTTGTGATTTCGGCGCTCTACAATCTGGCCGGTCTGAGCATCGCCGCGGCGGGACTGCTGGCGCCGATGGTCTGCGCCGTGCTGATGCCGCTGAGTTCGGCGACGGTCCTGGCCTTTGCCTGCGGGATGACCGCGTGGTCCGGCCGCCGGATTTTTGCCCTGAGCAAACCCCTCGGGGCGTCAACATCACCGGCCCGGTTGCGGGAACCGGCGGTCAAATGGATTGAGGGCGCATGAGCGTGATCCTCATTCTCATCCTGGCGAGCTTGAGCGTGGCGGTGGCGTTTCTCATCAGTTTCATCTGGGCGGTCCGCAGCGGCCAATACGAGGACACCTGCACGCCGGCGCTCCGCATTCTGCCCGACGATGCGGCGGAAAAGAACTCGGCTTCAGGTTCCAAACCGAAATCATCCAACTCATGAATACCAACGTAGAAACGTTCAAATACGACAACCGGATTGTGCGGGCGTTCGCGATGGCGACGATCGTCTGGGGCGTCGTCGGCATGTCGGTGGGCCTGCTGGCGGCGGTGCAGTTGTTCTTCCCGGACGCGAACCTGAACCTGCCGTTCATCACCTTCGGCCGCATCCGGCCGCTGCACACCAATGCGGTGATTTTCGCGTTTGTCGGCAACGGCATGTTCACCGGCATTTATTATTCGCTCCAGCGGCTCTGCAAGGCCCGGATGTTCAGCGATTTTCTGAGCTGGTTCAATTTCTGGGGCTGGCAGCTCATCATCGTCAGCGCCGCGCTCACGCTGCCGCTCGGTTTTACGACCAGCAAGGAATACGCGGAACTGGAGTGGCCGATTGACATTGCCATCACGGTTGTGTGGGTGGCGTTCGCCGTGAACCTGTTCGGCACGCTGGTCAAGCGGCGGGAGCAGCACATGTACGTGGCCATCTGGTTTTATATCGCTACGGTGGTGACCATCGCCGTGTTGCACATCGTCAATTCCATGGAGATGCCGTGGAGCGCGTTGAAAAGCTACTCGATGTACGCCGGCGTGCAGGACGCGCTGGTGCAATGGTGGTACGGTCACAACGCCGTCGCGTTCTTCCTCACCACGCCGTACCTCGGCCTCATGTACTACTTTCTGCCGAAAGCGGCGAATCGCCCGGTGTTTTCCTATCGGCTCTCGATCATCCATTTCTGGGCGCTGATCTTCCTGTACATCTGGGCGGGCCCGCATCACCTCCTCTACACCGCGCTGCCGGACTGGGCGCAGTCGCTCGGCATGCTGTTTTCGCTGATGCTGATCGCGCCGTCCTGGGGCGGCATGTTGAACGGGTTGCTCACCCTGCGCGGCGCGTGGGACAAGGTGCGCCAGGACCCGATGCTGAAATTCATGGTGGTGGCGGTGACGGCTTACGGCATGGCCACGCTGGAAGGCCCGGCGCTCTCGATCAAAAGCGTCAATTCGCTGTCACACTACACCGACTGGACGATTGCGCACGCGCACACCGGCGCGCTCGGCTGGAACGGTTTCCTGACCTTCTCGATGCTGTACTGGCTGTTCCCGCAGCTTTACCGGACGAAGCTCTGGTCGGTGAAACTGGCCAACTATCACTTCTGGATTTCGCTGCTGGGCATGATGTTTTACATCGTCCCCATTTACGTCGCGGGCGTCACCGAAGGCCTGATGTGGAAGCAGTTCACCAAGGACGGGTTCCTGCAATACCCGAACTTCCTCGAGACCATCGTGCAGGTGGTGCCGATGTTCCGGCTGCGGGCCCTCGGCGGGACACTCTACATCCTTGGCACGTTGCTGATGGCTTATAACCTCTATAGGACGGCGAAGAGCGGCCAGTTTGAACCCGAGACGGTGGCCCAGGCCGCGCCGCTGGCGAGCCACGCCCCGGCGTCCGGAAAAATCAAGTTCCACCGGTTGCTGGAAGGCAAACCGCTGTTTTTCACCGTGCTGTCCATCGTGGCCATCCTCGTCGGCGGCATCGTCGAAATCATCCCGATGTATCTCATCAAGGAAAATGTCCCGACCATCGCTAGCGTGAAACCGTACACGCCGCTCGAAGTCATGGGCCGCGACATCTACATCCGCGAAGGCTGCCTCGGCTGCCATTCGCAAATGATCCGGCCGTTCCGTTCTGAAACCGAGCGCTACGGCGAGTACTCCAAGTCCGGCGAATACGTCTATGACCATCCGTTCCTGTGGGCCTCGGAACGCAAAGGCCCTGACCTCGCGCGCGAGGGCGGCCGCTATCCCGATGGCTGGCACTTTAATCACATGGACGACCCCCGCTCGACCTCGCCCGGGTCCATCATGCCGCGCTATTCGTGGCTGCTGACGCAGCCGCTGGACACGAACTCGCTGCCGGCGCGCCTCAAGGCCTTGCGCAAGGTCGGGGTACCCTACCCGGACGGTTATGAAAACGGCCCGGCGCAAAAGGACCTTGCCGCGCAGGCATCCCGGGTGGTGCAAAACCTCAAGCAGGGCGCGGTGACCGCCGAATCCGACCGCGAAATCATCGCGCTCATCGCCTATCTACAGCGGCTCGGCACCGACATCAAGCCGGCGCCGGCGCCGGCGCCCGCAACGTCAACCTTTGAATAATCAACCCAGCACCGCATGATCCAAAACATTCTTTGCCGCATCCAGGGCGTGGGGATTTACGGCGTCATCTCCATCGGCATTTTCTTTGCGTTTTTCGCCGGTGTGCTGGTCTGGGCCGGCACGCGCAAAAAGAGTTATCTCAAGACCATGGGCAACCTGCCGCTGGACGACGGCTCCCAACCCGCCCCCTCATCCAAAAACCATCCCGCCTGAACCCTATGAGCGACGAACTAAAAGATCCTTTGCTGCTGGCCGACCACGACGCCGACGGCATCCGTGAATTGGACAACAAACTGCCGCGGTGGTGGGTTTGGCTGTTCTACCTCACGATCCTCTACTCGGCAATCTACCTGCTTTACTACCACGTCTTCCGCGTGGGCGATCTCCAGGCTGCCGAGTACAACCGGGAAATCAAGGCCGGCGCCGCCGTCAAAGCCGCGGCCGTCACCCGGTTTGAAGCGGACATCCCCGGCCTCAAACCTCCGGCCGATCAGGCGGTGCTCGAAACCGGCCGGCAACTCTACACCCAAAATTGCGCGCCCTGCCATCGTGCCGATGGCGGCGGCCTGGTCGGGCCGAACCTGTGCGACGATTACTGGATGCACGGGAGCAATTACACCGACACCGTCAGCGTCATCTGGAACGGCGTGCCGGCCAAGGGCATGATTGCTTGGAAGACCACATTGAAACCGGATGAAATCCAGGCGGTGGCTGGATTCATTTATACCTTGCGCGGCACGCATCCGCCGAATCCCAAGCCGCCGGAAAACCAGGCCGCCGCCCCGGCGGCACCTGCCGCCAGCCAGTTTGAATAATGCCCCCCGGGCCCGCCGGCCGTGAATCCGCTGCAAAATAAAAAGGACACACCGGGAACGGTCATCCAGGCCGTGGACTGGGACGATTTCCGGGACCACCTCGCCACGGCCGACCAGGAAGGCCGCCGCCAGTGGCTTTACCCGGTCCAGCCGCAGGGCCGTTTTTACCGGTGGCGCACCTGGCTCAGCTGGCTGCTGCTCGCCCTCATGTTTGGCGGCCCGTTCATCACCATCCACGGCAACCCGTTGCTGCTCATGAACATCGTCGAGCGCAAGTTCGTCATCCTCGGCCAGATTTTCTGGCCGCAGGACATGATCCTTTTCGCCCTCGCCCTGCTGCTGTTCCTCACCGGGATCGTCATCTTCACCACCGCTTTCGGCCGGCTCTGGTGCGGCTGGGCCTGTCCCCAGACCGTGATGATGGAAATGGTCTTCCGCAAAATCGAATACCTCATCGAAGGCGACGCCCACCGGCAGCGTGCCCTGGCGCGGGCGCCGTGGAGGGCGGAAAAAATCCTGAAGAAATTTTCCAAGCAGCTGATTTTTTTCGGCCTGTCGTTCGTCGTCGGCAACGTCCTGCTGAGTTACCTCATTGGCTGGCAGCAACTGTGCCAGATCATCACCGACCCGCCCGCGGAGCATCTCACCGGTCTGACGTTCATGGTTTTGTTCTCGCTGCTGTTCTACGCCATCTTCGCCCGGTTCCGGGAACAGGCCTGCACGTTCATCTGCCCCTACGGCCGCCTCCAATCTGTTTTGCTGGATGAAAATTCCATCGTGGTGGCCTACGACTACAAGCGCGGCGAAAAGCGCGGCCCGCTGCGGCGCGAGCAGCCCTATGCCCAGCGCCGTTTTTCCGGCACCGGCGATTGCATCGCCTGCCACCAGTGCGTGGCCGTCTGCCCGACCGGCATCGACATCCGGAACGGGACCCAGATGGAGTGCGTGCATTGCACGGCGTGCCTGGATGCCTGCGATGCCGTCATGGACAAAATCGGCTTTCGTCGCGGCCTCATCCGCTACGCCTCGCTCAACGGCATCGAGCGCGGCGAGCGCCTCCGGCTCACCCCGCGGCTCATCGGCTACACGGTCGTGCTGCTGGGGCTGGCCGCGGGGCTGGGCTTCATGGTTTTCACCCGGGCGGATGTCGAGGTGACGCTGCTCCGCGCCCCCGGCTCCCTGTTCCAGCCGATGCCCGACGGCCGCTTCAGCAATCTCTACACCGTCAAGGCCGTGAACAAAACCTCGTCGGAAATGCCCGTGGAACTCCGCCTCGACCAGCCGGCCGGCGACCTGCGCATCGTCGGCCACGACTTGGTCGTGCCGCCCCAGAAACTTGCCGAAACCTCGGTGCTCATCGAACTCGACCCGTCCGTAATGAGATCCGGCACCACGCCGCTGGTGGTCGGCGTTTACCGGAACGACAAACGCGTTCAAACCTTGAAAACCGCGTTCATTGGCCCGCGCCGCTGATTATGAACCCCACCCGCAACCTCTGGCCTTACGGTATTATCGCCGCGTTTGTGCTGTTTTTCTTCGGCACGGTCGGGCTCATCATCATCGCCACCACCCACCGGGACAACCTCGTGAGCGGCGATTATTACGAACGGGAAATCCAATACCAAAATCACATCGACGGCGCCGCCCGGGCCCGGCAGGCAGGCGCATCGTTGAACTTCCATGCTGCCGCCCGGCGCATCGCCGTTTCTGTGCCGGTGGCGCAGACCGGCCAAAATTTCTCCGGGCAGATTGAATTGTACCGGCCTTCGGCTCCCGGGCTGGACTGCCAATTCAAACTCCGGCCGGACGCAACCGGCGGGCAAACGGTGGACGTGGCCGATTTGCCGGCCGGACCCTGGGAAGTCCGAGTGGCTTGGAACGCCGGCGGGCGGGATTATTATCTCGACCGGAAAATCATCATCCCCGCGAAATAAAATGAACTTCGGCGTCGCTTTTGTTCTGGGTTTGCTCGGCAGCCTGCACTGCGCCGCGATGTGTGGGCCGCTGATGCTCGCGCTGCCGGTGCCGCCGGGCGGGCCGGTGCGATTTGTCGCGGGCCGGCTCCTTTATCACCTTGGCCGCATCGTCACGTATTGCCTGCTGGGCGTCGTTGCCGGCAGCGCCGGCAAACCGCTTTTGCTGGCCGGACTGCAACGCTGGCTTTCCATGGGCTTGGGCGCCGCCATTCTCATCGGCTTTCTCCTGTCCAAAAAAATTGCCGCGGCCGCGCTGGTCGTGCGGCTGGTGACGCGCTTGAAAAAGGCGATGGGTGCGCAGTTGCGACAGCGCAGTTTTGCTTCGCTCGCGACGCTCGGCCTGTTGAACGGCCTGTTGCCTTGCGGCCTCGTTTACGTGGCGATGGCGGGAGCGGTCTCGTCTGGCAAGGCCGTGGCCGGTGCCGGCTACATGGCGGCCTTCGGGCTGGGCACGCTGCCGATGCTGCTGGCCATCGGCTTTTTGGGCAAAGCCTTCCCGGCGGCGTGGCGGTTGAAACTGCGCGGCGCGATTCCCGTCGGCGTGTGCCTGCTGGCAGCCCTGCTGATTCTCCGCGGCCTGTCGCTGGGCATTCCCTACCTCAGCCCCGATCTCTCGTCCGGCGCATCGGCTTGTTGTCACGCGCCCTGAAGCTGACAGTCAACCTCCAGCGCCGATGTTGCAGTCAGACAACCGCTTTTGTTATGCTTATCTGCATAACATTGCTGAATTACAGGCTGGGAATCGAATTGCCCCTGCCAAAACGAATGAACCACGGATGGGCACAGATGGACACGGATGAAGGACCGGATTTGCGGCGGGGTGGTGAATCGAAGCTGAGCCTGAAAACCGAAACCGAGAAGATTATCGGTTTTGCCTTTGAGATCCTTAATGAAATCGGTCATGGTCTGAACGAGAAAGTTTACGAGAATTCATTAACCGTCTTGTTTAAGCTAAACGGCATCGCGTTTGACCAGCAAAGGAGATTTCCCGTTCTCTTCCGAGGCGTTGAAGTGGGCGAATTTATTCCCGATCTCATTGCTTTTGATTCGGTCATTGTGGATACAAAAGTGATTGACCAGATCACTGACCACGAGCGCGGTCAGATGATGAACTATTTGCGAATCACAAAGCTCCGGGTTGGCTTGATCCTGAACTTCAAGCATGCTCGACTTGAATGGGAACGTGTGGTTTTATAATTTTTTATCCGTGTTCATCCGTGTTTATCCGTGGTTGAGAATGTATGTCTGAAATTCCGAAAGCCTACGAGCCGCAGTCCGTCGAGGACAAGTGGTATGACTTCTGGCTGAAGCAGAATTGCTTCACCGCCGACCCGGCGCGCGTGTCGCCCAAGCGACCGGCCTATTCCATCGTCATCCCGCCGCCCAACGTCACCGGCATGCTCACCATGGGCCACGTCCTCAACAACACCATCCAGGACATCCTCGCCCGCAAGGCGCGCATGGACGGCAAGGAAGTCCTCTGGCTGCCCGGCACCGACCACGCCGGCATCGCCACGCAAACCGTGGTGGAAAAAACGCTGAAGAAGGCCGGCGAAATCAAACATCGCGACGATCTCGGCCGCGAAAAATTCCTGGAACGCGTCTGGGCCTGGAAGGAAAAACACGGCGGCATCATCATCCAGCAACTCAAAAAACTTGGTGCGTCGTGCGATTGGACCCGCGAGCGGTTCACCATGGACCCGGAATATTCGCGTTGCGTCCAGAAGGTGTTCGTGGAGCTTTACAAAAAGGGCCTCATCTACCGCGGCAAACGCATGGTCAACTGGGACCCCGCCGCTCACACCGCGCTCTCCGACGAGGAAGTCGAGATGATTGAGGAAAAGGGGCATCTCTGGCACATCAAATACCCGTTCATCGACGACCAAGGCAAACCCAAGGCGGATGAATTCGTGGTCGTAGCCACGACGCGTCCCGAAACAATGCTCGGTGACGAAGCGGTGGCGGTGAATCCCAAAGACCCGCGTTACACAAAACTCGTCGGGAAAAAAGTTCTCCTGCCAATCCAGAACAAGCCCATTCCCATCATTGCCGATGAATTGGTGGACCCGAAATTCGGCACCGGTTGCGTGAAGGTGACGCCGTCACACGACCCAGCCGACTACGAAATGGCTGTGCGGCACAAACTGCCGCTGACGGTCGTCATCGGCCCGGATGGCCGGATGACGGCGGTGGCCGGCAAGGATTTTGAGCGGTTGGACCGGATGAAAGCGCGCCAGCTCGTGATCGAGAAATTGACCGAACAAGGTTTGTTGGTGAAGATCGAGGATTACGTCCACAACGTCGGTTACAGCCAGCGCAGCCACGTGCCCATCGAGCCGTACCTGAGCGAGCAATGGTTTTTGAAATATCCGAGCGTGGAAAAATCCCGCGCGTGTGTGGAGCTGGGGAGCGCAGGCGCCTCGCCTGCTGCTGTCGGCGCCCCCGCCGACAGCTCGGAGGACGTGGCCAATTCGAGCGAGCCCGGAAAATCTGGACGCCTCTTTGCGGCGGACGAGGCGTCCGCCGCTGCGCCCGGGGCGGGCGCGCTCCCCAAAATGCGCTTCCACCCGCAGCGCTGGGCGAAGGTGTATGACCATTGGATGGGCAACATCAAAGATTGGTGCATCAGCCGTCAGCTCTGGTGGGGACACCGGATTCCGGTGTGGCGCAAAGTAATGAAGCGTAACGATCCCGTCATGGAGACAATTGATCTTACCGTCGGTCACACCATTGACAAAGGAGGGTTGGTTGAACTGTCTTTTGCGCCGAAGGAAGGCGGGGTTTCTTACAGCCGCAACGAATACAAATGGATTGATGACGAACACTTCGAGCTTGAAATAATCACAGATTCACCAGCGGAAATAAAAATGCTCGAGGACTTCGGTTTCACCCAGGACCCCGACGTGCTGGACACCTGGTTCAGCTCGTGGCTCTGGCCGTTTGCCACGATGGGTTGGACGGGTGACAAATCCCAAGACTCCAACACTCCAACACTCCGCGCTTTCTACCCCACCACCGACCTCGTCACCGGGCCGGATATTATTTTCTTCTGGGTGGCGCGCATGATCATGGCCGGGTACGAGTTCATGGATGATTTGCCGTTCCATAACGTCTATTTCACCGGCATCATTCGCGACAAGCAGGGACGCAAGATGTCCAAGAGCCTCGGCAATTCGCCCGACCCGCTCGACCTCATCGCCAAATACGGCGCCGATGCGCTCCGGTTCGGCACCATGCGCAGCGCGCCGCTCGGCCAGGACATTTTGTTCGACGAACAGAACGTCGAGCTGGGCCGTAATTTTTGCAACAAGCTCTGGAACGCCTGCCGCTTCCGGCAAATGATGGGGAGCGCGCCCGTCTCGGGCGCATCGGCCGGCGTCCCGCCTGCTGAAATTCAGGGCGAAATCGATCCGAAACTCCTGACCTCCGACGACAAATGGATTTTGCTGAAGCTCGACCAGGCCATTCGTGACATCACCGAGGCCTTCGCCGAATACAAATTCAGCGACGCCACCGCCACGCTTTACCGCTTTTTCTGGAGCGAATATTGCGATTGGTATGTGGAGGCGAGCAAAGCGGTGCTGGTTAAATCAGTGACTGAGTTAAATATGTCAAATGAGTCAGGCGCAACGCCAAGCAATGCCACTCATTTAACCAATCGCTCATTTAACGATTTAACGGCTCGAAAGGCCAACACTTTGGCCGTCATCGACTTCGTCCTCAGCCACACGCTGCGCCTGTTCCATCCGTTCCTGCCGTTCATCACGGAGGAATTGTGGCACGGGATGGGCTACGCCGATGACATGCCGGAAAATCAGGGCGGCAAAACCATCATGACCGCGCCCTGGCCCAAGTCGCTCGACGACGATTTCAAAGGCCACTACGGCCTCGACGATTGCTATCTTGACCTGGCCGGCGCCAAATACGACCTGGTGACGCTGGGCCGCAACCTGCGCCGCGAGTTCAACATCCAGGCGAACAAGAAAATCAAGTTCGTGCTCAAGCCGGCCGGGAACATTCCGGCGCACGACGTCGAGGTCATCAAATTGCTGCTGAACGCGGAAGCCGTTGAATTGGATGCCGGCTATGCGCCGCCGAAAGGCACGCCCATGGTGGCGAACTCCGTCGGCGAATTGTATCTGCCGCTGGCCGGCTTGGTGGATGTCGCCGCCGAAAAAGCCCGGTTGACCAAGGAAGTCGCGAAATGCGAAGCCGAACTCGAAAAAGTTCAATCGAAGTTGAACAACCCGAATTTCGCGCAGAAGGTTCCGCCCAACGTGTTGCAGGAACACCAGCAGCGGCTCGCGGAATGGCAGGCCAAACTGGCCCGGGCCAAAGCCGCGCTGGCCGGGCTGGGTTGAAGACCAAGTTGTTGTTTAGATTTTCGTTTGCTTTAGCATCGGGAAGCGATAAGCCTTTCGCAAGCGTGCAGCGAATTCTATCATTCTTGCTGCTTTTGTTTCTACCGGCGGCGGCGTTCGCCGACGGCATGGTCATTCCCACCATCGCCTATCCTGCCAAAGTCACGATACCTGATCAACGGGCACTGATTTGTTTCTCCAATGGCATCGAGCGGCTGGTCATTGAAACGCGGTTTGCTGGTGCGGGAACCAATTTTGCTTGGGTGGTGCCGCTGCCCAGTCAGCCCGTCATCGAAGAGGCGACCACCGGATTGTTTCCAACGCTGCAATTTTTATTCAGGCCGAAAATTGTTCACGACGTGCCGAGATACTGGCTGAGGATCATCACCGCATTGCTGCTGGTATGCTTTTTCCGATGGCTCGCAAAGCGTGAGTCAGTAGGCTGCGCAATTTTGGTTTTTTTCGTTCTGCTATTTCTCACAGCGTTACTGCTTCCCGCGCTTTCCGCCGCAAAAAGAGCAGGTATGGAATCCCCCGCTTCGGAGCAAGATATCTCCATTCTGGATCGCAAGCTCGTTGGTATATTTGAAACCGCCACCATTGCTTCACGGGATGCGAAGGCATTGCACACTTGGCTGGCCGAAAATGAATATGCTGTCCCAACCAACGCGGAACCAATCATCGCCGGCTATGTCAAAGACGGCTGGGTGTTCGTCGCCACGAAAGTCCGGCGCGACCGGCCGGACAGCGAAACCAGCACACCGCATCCGCTCTCGTTCACCTTCAAAACCGAGCGGCCGGTTTATCCGATGCGCCTGACCGGATTAAACAGCAAGCAATTGAAGGTGGAACTTTACGTTTTCGGCCCGGAGCGCGCCACGGCGCAGCATTTCACGGTTGAACGCTGCACGCGACCCAATTATCCGGAACGATCTCCGGACGAACCAATATATCACATTCGTTGGACGCCGGAAATGCCGAACATTCTCCATCCTTTGCTTCGCCGATGGGTGGGTGGTTCTCCGGTTGTTACCAAACTGGTCGGGACATTATCCCCGGCGGATATGCGTCGGGACGTCTGGTTGGACTGGAGATTTTTCCTGGAGAAGAAGAGCCATCGGTTCAGCCGTACGGGCGCGCTTACCACGGCATTAAACTGGGGTGCCGCGTTCTTTGCCGGTGGTCTGGTGGTGGTCGGCTGGCTGGCTTTGGTCAAAGAAAAACACAAGATCAGACTGACGCGAGGAATTGGCCATCTGCTGGCCTCCGGTGTTATTCTTGCAGGCTTGATATATCTGGGCCTGCCCAAGATCGAAGTGCGGTTGGAGAAAGGTTATCGGGAGCGAATGGAGTATATTCTCTATGAGCTTGGCAGCGAATTGTCGGCGGAAATTACCAACCATTTATCGGTCGCCGACGTCCGCCTCACTGCCCGGAATATCATAACCATTCCCCAAACCAATGCGCCGTATTGGAAGGAGTGGTCCAACAGTGTTCACTGGGCAAGCTGGCAAAACCATTATGTAGGCGGACCGCTGCGGGAGGAGGATTCTCCCGGCAATTACACCATTCGCGAGACGGACGGGCGATTGGAATTCGTATCCTACGATGTCGAAGGTGCAGAACACGTTCAGACCATTCCTTTTCCGTGAGAAGTTCGATCTGAATTTTGCAAATCCCCTCGACCGGAAGCCGGTTTGCTGGCATTTAATCCGTTTGTGAATTTAAAAGTCGCTCAAAAAGTTGCCGTCAAAGCCGCCGAAGCCGCTGGAAAAGTCATGCTGGCCAACTGGCACCAGCCCAAACGCGTCAACTTCACCGACGCCCACGACATCAAGCTCGAGCTCGACGTCCGCTGCCAGAAGCTCATCACCCGGATTCTGCGTGCGGCGTTTCCCGAAATCTCGCTGTTGGGCGAAGAGGGTGAATCCGGGAACGCTCAGGCCGAGTATCGCTGGGTGGTGGACCCGATCGACGGCACGGTCAATTACGCCTTCGGCATTCCGCACGCCGCGGTTTCGATAGCGCTGCAATCGAAAAGTGACAAGTGGCCAGTGGCAAATGACAGGAAAAGCACGCGTGAACAGCAGTCTGATCCTGCCACATGTCGCATGTCACATGTCACCATTCTGGGTGTGATTTACGACCCATTCGCTGACGAGCTTTGGACGGTGGTTCGCGGCGGGCCGACGCGGCTCAATGGACGCATCGTCCGCGTCAGCAAGCGCTCAAAGCCGGGCGAAGCCATTGTCGCGATGGGTTTTTCCAAGAGCAAAACGAATCTGGAGAAGAGCCTGCCGCATCTGAATCGCCTTTCCCGCCGGGCCATGAAAGTGCGCTTGCTGGGCTCGGCGGCGCTCGAGCTGGCCTACGTCGCCAGCGGCCGGCTGGACTGCTATATCGAACGCACCATCAATCTTTGGGACGTTGCCGCGGGGGGTCTGATGGTGGAGGCTTCGGGCGGCGAATTTTACACCCGGCCCGCACCAGGCGGAAAATTCCGGATGTGCGCCGACAATGGTTTGTTGCGGCGCAAACTGCAACTGGGAGGTTTGCTGAAATGAATGGTCGGGACACCGCGCTGCGGCGTCCGGTCGGCGCGGCGCGCCGACCCTACCCCTTTTCGACCTTCAGAAATTCTTTCACTTTGCCCAGCGCCCGGGCGCGGTGGCTCAGTTTGTTTTTCACGTCCTCGCCCAGTTCAGCGAAGGTCTGTTCGTAGCCCGCCGGCACGAACAGCGGGTCATAGCCGAATCCGTTCTTCCCGCGCGGCTCGAAAATAACCCGCCCTTCGCACACGCCGTCGAATAACTGCGTCCGCATTTCAAACTCGTCCGCGTAACAGACCGGCGATGCAGCTTCGACCTTCTCCGGCAGCACCGGCGCCAGGGCGATCACGCAATGGAACCGCGCGGTGCGCTTTTCCGGCGGCACGGCGCTGAGCAATCGCAGCAGCTTGGCGTTGTTGTCGGCATCGGGAGTGTTGCCGGATTTGGCGGAGTCCGACGCGGCAAAGCGGGCTGAATGCACGCCGGGCGCGCCGTTCAACGCATCCACTTCCAACCCGGAATCATCGGCCAATACAAAATCCGGCGTTGAATGTTGAATGTTGAATGTTGAATGTTCCGCCGTCAGCCACTTCGCCAATTCCACGGCTTTCTTTTTCGCGTTGCCGGCAAAGGTGTCGGCGTCTTCGATCACCTTGGGCGCAGCGGGAAAATCATTGAGTGTCAGCAGTTGAAATCCACCGCCGAGGATGGCGCGGATTTCACCGGCCTTGTGGACGTTGCGCGTGGCGATGAGGAGCGTTTTCACCAGTCGGTCGGCCGGTAGTCCTTCAAAAATTTTCCCCACACGTGCTCGCCGGTGTTGAAGCCGGCAATGATCGGGTCCACGATCCGCGCGGCGCCGTCCACGATGTCGAGCGGTGGATGAAACCGGTGGTCGCGCGTCTTGCGCGCCGCCAGGTGGACCGGGTCCTCGTCCGTCACCCAGCCGGTGTCCACGGCGTTCATGTGGATGCCGTCGGCGTGGTAATCCGCCGCCGCGGTGCGCGTCATCATGTTGAGTGCCGCCTTGGCCATGTTCGTGTGCGGATGGCGCGTGGTCTTGAACTTGCGGTAAAACTGGCCTTCGACGGCGGACACGTTGACGATGTGTTTGTCGCGCGACGGCACGCGGAGCATCAGCGGCTTCAGCCGGGCGTTCAGGATGAACGGCGCGATGGCGTTGACGAGGTGGACTTCGAGCAGTTCGACGGCCGGCACCTCCGCCAGCGTGAGCCGCCACGAATTCCGCTCGCGCAAATCCACCTGCTGCAAGTCCTGGTCGAGCCGGCCTTCGGGGAACAAATCCTTCTGCGCGGCCAGCTCCTCGGGTAGCAGCGGCACCTGCGACAACGCCGCCGCGTGCGTCAGGCCGGCCATCGGCGTTTCAAGTGAACCGGTAGGGACGCGCTGCCGCGCGTCCGGACCGACCGGCAGATCGGCCCTACCGCCTTCCGGCAAGATATGGTAGCCGCGCAGGCCTTCGTACGCGCCCAGCAGGCGGCGGATGTTTTCGGGCATGTCGTGCAACGCCGCGTTCTCGCGCTCCATCATGTGCCGGTAAAAATCCGGCGGGCGGCGCACCGTCTGGCAAGCGTTGTTGACAATAAAATCCAGCCGGTCGCGGGTTTGCAGCAAATGCCGGCAGAAGGCTTCCACACTGGGCGTGTGCCGGAGGTCGAGCCCGAAAACCTCGAGCCGGCTTCCCCATTCGGCAAAGTCCGGCTCCTGCGCATACCGCGCGGCCGCATCGCGCGGGAAGCGGGTGGTCACGATGAGTCGCGCCCCCGAGCGCAGCAGTTTGATGCCGGCCTGGTAACCGATCTTGACGCGCCCGCCGGTGAGCAACGCCACGCGCCCGCGCAAATCCGCCAGCTCGGTGCGCTTGCGGAAATTCAATTCGGCGCAGGCCGGGCAAAGCTGGTCGTAAAAATGGTGAATGGTCGAATAATCCTGCTTGCAAGTGTAGCAATTCTGCGGCTCAACGACCTCGCGAAAGTCCGGGTCGGCTTTGACCTCCTGCGGCTCGACGTCGGGCGGCGGCGGCAGATTCGGCGTGGTGAACACGCTGAGGCGCCGCAATTTCCGGATGCCGGTGTCCGCGAGCACCTGGTCGGAGCGGTTCAGCTTCTCGGCCTTGCGTTTGCGCGAGGTGGCTTTGACCAGCCGCCGGCGTTCGCGCGTGTCCGGACAATAAACATCGCCGGCCGCCTTGACCAGGCGCGTGCGTTCCTCGGCGGACAATTCCATCAGCACCGTGCGATTGCCGGCGACCTTCTCCAGCAGTTCCGCCGCCGCGCGCAGTTGTTCCGGCGACACCGTGCCATTGCCCTGTCCGCGGGCTGAGGCGGAATCAACCGGTTTTGGTTTGTGCGATGACACGGTCCGCAAAATTTACCAGAGCCGCACCAAAACGAAACGGTTTTTAACCCGTTTGTATTTGCGATTTACGATACACGATTCACGTCGCAGCCGCGGAGGTGAGTGATGCGTAAATCGCAAATCGCATATCGTAAATTCGACCGGAACTTCAAAGATCTGGCCGTGCCAAATGCAAACGTGCTGTTAACTCAATTTCGGGCGGCATTATTCGTGGCCGGCTCGGGCGTGAGCGGCTGGATGATTGCTTCCAGCAGGTCCGGCCGGTTGGTGTCGCGTTCGAGGACGGGATATTTTTCACCACCGTGATAATCCAGCCGGTAACTCTTGAAATAATCGCCGTTCTGGACGAGCAGTTCGACGGGTGCCGTGTTGGTCGCGGCCAGCTTGACCGCGCCGCGCAAATTATCCGCCGTCCAGGCCCGGCCGTTGACCGCCACCAGCTTCATGCTGGCGCCCAGTCCCGCCGCGTCCGCCGGCGTTCCCGGCAAAACGTCGCCGATGGTGCCGTCCGAACCAAGGTTCAGGCCGAGGGAGAAACTCAGGTCGGTGAACTTGCGCTGGCCTTCGCGGGTTTTGAGCAGGGCTGGCACCTCATTGGTGTAGGCCAGACGCCAGCCGCCGTTTTCGATGCCGCCCAGCGGCGCGCGCGGATTGAGGTCATAGACCCGCTGCTGGAAAAAGCCGCGCCAGTCGTACGGCGCGAGCTCGTTCAGCGCTTTCACCACATCGTCGTAGGCGTAGGGAATGACTTTCGGCGGACCGCACTCGCCGCCGTAAAATTTTTTGCAGAAATCATCGAGCGACCGCTTACCCTTGGATTGCTGGCGGATGATCGTGTCCGCTTCGAGCCAGATCAAATCGCCTTCAGGATAAAAATCCGTGCCGCGCCGCCAGGCGGTGCCAGTGGACGGGGCCAGGTACAGCAATTGGGCGGCAACGGCGGTGTCGGCCAGCGGTCGCCAGGAACGGCCGGAGCGATGATCCAGCATGGCCGCCGTCAGCGCGAAGGTTTCGCGGAAATCCTCATTCGTCTGGAAACCGCTTCGGGCGGACAGGACCTTGCCGAGGTAATCGGTCAGGCCTTCGTAATCCCAAAGCAGTTCGTCCTGCATCGGCTGCTGGAAGTCCGGCGTGGCCAGGCCGGCCGGCCGGCGGTATTTGCCATTCCAGGAATGCGTCATCTCGTGCGGCAGCAATTCGGGAAACGCGTGCAGCACGCTCTGGTCGGAGAAATAATTTTCGCCCTGGCGATTGTCGCTGGACTCGTGATGTTCGAGGCCGAAATGCGCCACGCGGTCGCTCAGGGTGACCAGGAAATGATAACCGCGGTAGTGGTGCGCGCCGAACAGCGCATTTTCCTCCTTCACCAGATGCGTGAAATGACGGATGTCCTCGGGCTTGAGTTCCAGCGCGGCGGCGCTGTCGGCGACCACGTGGATGAAATGCGGCGGCTGCTCGCCCGGGGTGAGGTCAACCGTCCGGAAATATTCCCCGGCAATGACCGGCGAATCCACCAGCGTCTCCAGCGGCGCAGGCAAAAATTCGATTTGGGCACCAGAGGCATGGGCGACCGGCAGGGCGGTTCCGAATTGCCAGCCGGAGGGTAGTTGGAGCGTGGCCGAGTAAACGAGTTTCAGCGGCTCGGCGGTTTGGGGGTAAAGCAGGACCTGGTTCCAGCTTAAATCCAGCAGTTTGGCGGTCGAGGAGACGCCGGCCGAATAGGCGCCGGCACTCGTCGGCAACAGAAAATCGAGCGAAACGTCCACGGCATCGACTCCGGCGGGAACCTCCAGGCGGAACGCGTACATGTCTTCGGCGTCGCGCTGCCACTTCACCGGTTTGCCGCCGGCCGTGATCTGGAGGCCGGTCAGGTTGTTAATCGGCCCGCTGGGCATGTGCTCGCCGGGAAGCCATTTGGGATAAAACAGCGTAAGCGGGCCGGGCGCGGCGGGAATATGCAGCCGGGCGTGCAGCAGGCCGCGCGGCGCGTCGGTCGCATCCACGGCGAGTTGAATCGGGGCGGACGCGGCGAAGGCCGCCGCGGCCAGCAGGAAATTTGAAGCGACCAGCCATTGTGCCCATCCTCGTTTGATCTGCATGCCGGTAAAATGAAAAAACCGGCCGGGAAGGGAAAGCGAATTATCGGGATTCCAGAAATTCGAAGATTTGCTGCCAGACCGCCGGCGGCCGAAACATGACCGTGCCATGATCGTCCGAGGGAAATTCCCAGAGCCGCTTCGGACCCTGGTATTTGTCGTAGAGCCGCCGGCCGAATTTATCCGGCACCACCGGGTCCCGACCTGCCACCACCACCGCGACCGGGCCGTGATAGTTGAGCAGGTAATCCTCCGAAGGGAATCGGTCCACCAGCAGCAGATGTACGGGCAGCAGCGGCATGTGAAAGTGGGCGACATCGGTCAGCCGGTTGTAAGCGCCGAGCAAGACCAAGCCGGCGACCCGGTTGGAATGCGTGCCAGCGAGATAAGCCGCGACGCCGGTGCCGAGCGATTCGCCCACCACGTAAACCGGTCCGTTCGTGGGCAGCAATTGAAAGGCCCCGTTGGCCGCACGAAACAGGGTCTTCTGGCTCGGCGAACCCGGGCGGTCGGCGTAACCCGGATATTCCAGGATATACACGTCAAACGGTGCGACATCCTGGATGACGTCCGCATAATGGGCGCATCCAGTGGCGCAACTGCCATTGCCGTACACAACCAGAACCCGGCCCTCCGCCGGCTGCTTGGGCGCCATCCGTTTCATCCCGATAGGCTTACCGGCGGAATCCTGCCAGCGCTCGAGGTTTGCCGACCGGGCCGAGGCGTCCACCTGTTCCGGCGTGGATTTCGGAGGAAAGTAAATCAGGCGGCGTTGAAAGCTGGCGCACGCGGTGCAAATCAACAGGTAAACCACCAGGCCGGTCCATAACAGCCAGGCCGCATATTGACGGCATCCCCGGAGCGTCAGTTTGGAGCGTGGCGGACTTTGGTTCATGCCGGGCCATTATGATTCAATTGAGATCAAAAGGCCGAATTGAAAAACTTGTGGTGAGCATTGAAAGGATGAATCCATGCCTCTCGAATCAAAAGCCGAAGCCGGGACAACCGCTTTCCAGCTCAAATCAGTCGCACGTTTTGGTAGGGGTGCCGCGCTGCGGCGTCCGGACAGCGCAGCGCGCTGTCCCTACCTTTTTTGAAAATGTACGAAACCCCATCCGCGGATTGGCTTGGACAATCCGGTCCGGATGCTTAATCTGCGGGGGATTTGTCATGTTGCGCAAGAATCCGGAATCCAAAGTTGAGGCGGGCAGCGGCACGTTTGCCATCGTCGCCTCACGTTACAACGCCCGGTACGTGGACGCCATGTTGCGCGCGGCCAAGGCGGAATTGTGGCGGGCCGAGGTTTCCCGCATCCAGATCGTCCGGGTTCCCGGCGCATTTGAAATCCCCGTCGTCGCCAAGCGGCTGGCCCGGACCCTGCCCGGCCTGTCCGCCATCGTCTGCCTCGGGGTGGTGCTGCGCGGCCAGACCGTCCATGCGGCGCACATCGGCGACGCGGTCAGCCGCGCCCTGATGGAAATCCAGATCGCGTACGAAATCCCCGTCATCCATGAGGTGCTCGTGCTGGAAAACGAGGAGCAGGCGCGCGTCCGCTGCCTCAATCCCCAGCACAACCGCGGCACGGAGGCGGCCCAGACGGCGCTGGCCATGGCGCGCGTGATGAATAACCTGCGCACCCCACCGGCCGGGGCGGGACGAGGGCCCGCCCGCGCCGATTCGACGCAAGATGCCTGATTGGAAGGCCAAGGATTAGCTGCCGTCACCCAGGCGGAGGCGCCGATGAGGGCGGATAAAATTTTAAGAGGAGACTTGCCCATGATTAGGGCAGATGATAAGATTCAACCGGTTTCCGAATTCTGAAGCTGAATGATCGATATGAAGATTCCTTTGATGGTTTTGCTTGCGGCCCTGGCCATCCTGCCGGGGGCGCGCGCCGCCACCATTGCCGAGGTGCGGCAGCAGATTGACCCGGCCACCGGCAAGGCCAAGGACACCGCCACCGAGTTCACCGTGACCGGCGTCGTCAGCGCGCGCGCCACGCTGGCCGACGGCTCGGTGCTGGCATTTGTGCAGCCGTCCGGCGAGGCGGGGCTGCCGGTGCTGGCGACGGCGGCCGACGCCGCGCAATTGCAGCCGCGCAACGAAGTCCAGTTGTCCGGCAAGCTGGCCGACGGGCCCCTGGGCTTTGCCGTGCTCCAGGTCAAGCCAGGGTCGGTGACGGCCAGCGGTTCCAACCGGCCCTTCGGCACACCCGAGGCCCGCGGCGCCGACGCCCTGAAGGACGCTTCCGCGCTGGCGGGGCATTACCTCAAGCTGAGCGGCGTTACTTTTCCCGGCGGCAAGTTCGACGACTCCGGCACCTGCAAGGTCAAGGGCGACGCGGGTGAGGTCACGCTGCGGCTGAGCAAGGCCGCAGCCGGCCGCGACATGCCGTCCGGCGCGATGAATATTTACGGGGTGCCGATCAAGGTGGACGGCGGCTGGCAATTATTGACCGCGCGGATTCTGCCGGCCAACGGCAAGGAAATGCAGGAGCTGGCCGTCAAATACACCTGCATGACCTGCCATAATCCGGACACCAAGGTTGTCGGCCCGACCTATCGGGAAGTGGCCGCCAAGTACCGCAACGATCCGGACGCCGAGCAGAAGCTGGTCACCCAGATGGAGAACGGCGGCACGGGCAAATGGGGCCAGGTCCCGATGCAACCCTTCAAAGGCAAGGTTCCGCCCGAGGACATGAAGCAACTGGCGCAATGGATTCTCGGCTACCGCTGGGACGCCGTGCTGGCGGAATAAGTCATGGAAGCCGCCGCTGGCCTGGAAAATTCATGACGCCTGCCCGATATAATCCCTGGCTGTTTCGATTCGCGGTGTTGACGGCACTGGCGACTTTTTTGCTGCTCGGCTTGGGCGGGCTGGTCACCAGCCACGAAGCCGGCATGTCCGTGCCGGACTGGCCGAATACCTACGGCTACAACATGTTTTTGTTTCCACCCGCGCAATGGGTCGGCGGCATTTTCTACGAACACACCCATCGCCTGCTCGCTTCGGCGGTCGGGCTGATGACCACCATTCTCGCCGTGTGGCTCTGGCTCAAGGACGGACGTTCCTGGATGCACTGGCTGGGCGTGGCCGCTTTTCTGGGCGTGGTCGCGCAGGGCGTGCTCGGCGGGTTGCGGGTGACCTTGCACCTGGATTCGCTCGGCATTTTTCACGGGACCATCGCGCAAGTGTTCTTCGTGTTGACCTGCGTGCTGGCGCTGTTCACCAGCCGCTGGTGGGCAAACCTGGTGGCGGACAAATCCCTTTCGCCGGTGCCCGGCGGTTTGCAGACGCTCGTGCTGGCCGCCACACTGCTGGTTTTGGGCCAGTTGATCCTGGGCGCCACCATGCGCCACCAGCACGCCGGGCTGGCCATTCCCGATTTTCCGCTCGCCTACGGCCGGGTTTGGCCGGACACCGGCGCCGACGCCGTGGCGCAGTACAACGCGCAGCGGACGCCCATGAACGGCATCAACCCGGTCACCGCATTTCAAATTGAATTGCAGATGGCGCACCGCCTCATGGCGCTGGCCATTCTCGTCCTGGTGGCGCTGTGCGCCGGGCAGGCGCGCCGACGGCTCGGCGGCCGCGATGCGCTCGCGAGACTGGCGGCCATTTGGCTGGGGTTGGTCCTGGCGCAGGGAACATTGGGCGCGGCCACCATCTGGACCAACAAAGCCGCCGACGTGGCAACCCTGCACGTGTTGGCCGGCTCGCTGGCCCTGGCCCTCGGCGCGTTGTGGTTCCTGATTGCCCGGCACCGTGCCCAACCGTTGACCGAAACCCAGGCCGACGGAACTTTTGGGGCCCAGGCTGCTTTCGCCGCAAACCAGTGAAATGAAAGCCGCCATCGAAGTTCTCTCCCCAACGCTTGCCGCGGAAAAGAGCCGGCTGGCGGTCTTCGCGGACCTGATCAAGGCGCGCCTGACGATGCTCGTGCTGCTCACGACCTGTGTCGGTTTTTACATCGGCTGGCGCGGGGCCATGGATTTTGTCCTGCTGTTCCACGCCTTGGCTGGCACGGCGCTGGTGGCGGCGGGCGCCGCGGCGTTGAACCAGTGGCTGGAGCGCGACTACGACGCCAGGATGCGCCGCACCCAGGACCGGCCGCTGCCGTCGGGCCGGCTGCAGCCGGGCACAGTGATGATTTTCGGCGGCGTGAGCGCAACGGCCGGTTTGCTGTACCTGGCGCTGGCGGTGAACCTGCTCACCAGCGTCATCGGCGCGGTCACCTTTGTCAGTTACCTGTTCATCTACACGCCGCTCAAGCGGGTGACCTGGCTGAACACGGCCATCGGAGCCGTGCCGGGGGCGCTGCCGCCGCTGATGGGTTGGACGGCCGCGCGCGGCGAGTTGAGCGGGGAAGGCTGGGCGCTGTTTGCGATCCTGGCCTTCTGGCAGATGCCGCACTTTTTTGCCATCGCCTGGATTTACCGCGATGAATACGCCAAAGCCGGCTTCAAAATGCTGCCGGTGATTGACGTGGACGGGCGGCGCACGGGGCAACAGGCGGCCAGCTATGCGCTGGCCTTGCTGGTGGTGAGCCTGAGTCCGTTTGTTTTCAAGATGGCGGGGGTTACCTACCTCGCCGCCGCGGTCGCGCTGGGGGCGGGTTACTTAGGATGCGCCATTCTGTTTTGGCAGCAACTGACCCGGGCGCAGGCGCGCCGGCTGTTTCTGGCGTCCATCATTTACCTGCCGCTGCTGCTGGCGGCGATGGTCTGGGACAAGGTCAAATAGGCTATGGAGGCAACCCTTCAACATCCGGCGCCGAAACCCGGCCACGAGGCTCACGGGCATGAGGACCATCACGACCCGGGATTCTGGCGCACGTACATTTTCTCGACCGACCACAAGGTCATCGGCGTCCAGTACGCGCTGGGATCGCTGAGTTTCCTGCTGTTCGGCTTCTTCCTGATGCTGCTGATGCGCTGGCAGATATCCAAGCCGGGCGTGCCGGTGCCGGTGATCGGCCCGCTGCTGGAGAAGGCGCTGGGATCGGCGGCACCCCACGGCGCGCTGTCCCCGGACCTTTACAATTCATTCGGCGCGATGCACGGGACGATCATGGTATTTCTGGCCATCGTGCCGCTGGCCTTTGCGGCTTTCTCCAACGTGGTCCTGCCGCTCCAGATCGGCGCGCCGGACATGGCCTTTCCGCGCGTCAACATGGCGAGTTTCCAGGCGTACGTGGTGGGCGGCGTCATCATGCTGGCCAGCTTCTTCATTCCCGGCGGCGCGGCCCAGGCGGGCTGGACCTCTTATTCGCCCCTGGCCACGGCGATCCCGACCGATGGGCAAACCTTCTGGATCATCGGCATGGTGTTCATCATCACCTCGTCGCTGCTGAGCGCGGTGAATTTCATCGCCACCATCATTCAGCTGCGGGCGCCGGGCATGACCTGGATGCGCCTGCCGTTCTTTGTCTGGGCGCAGTTTGTGACGAGTTTCCTGCTGCTGCTGGCGTTCCCGCCGCTGGAAGCCGCCGCCGTCATGCAGTTGATGGACAAAGTGGCGCACACGAGTTTTTTCCTGCCGACGGGCCTGGCGATCGGCGGGCAGCTGGCCAACATCAGCGGCGGCGGCAGCCCGCTGTTATGGCAGCATTTGTTCTGGTTCCTCGGCCATCCGGAGGTTTACGTGCTCATCCTGCCGGCCATGGGCATCGTCTGTGAAATCATCGCCAACAACACGCGCAAGCCAATCTGGGGGTACAAATCGCTGGTGTATTCGGTGCTCGCCATCGGGTTCCTGTCGTTCATCGTGTGGGCGCATCACATGTACCTGACCGGCATGGGCACCAAGGTGGCGGTGTTCTTCCAGGCCACCACCATGATCATTTCCATCCCGTCGGTGATCATTCTGACCTGCCTGTTCATTTCCCTGTGGGGCGGCTCCATCCGCTTCAACACGCCCATGCTCTTCGCGCTGGCCTTCCTGCCCATGTTCGGCATCGGCGGGCTGACCGGCCTGCCGCTGGGCTTCAACATCAGCGACGTCCACCTGCACGACACGTACTACGTCATCGCCCATTTCCACTACGTCGTCGCGCCGGGAACGATCTTCGCGTTGTTCGCGGGCATTTATTACTGGCTGCCCAAGCTGACGGGGCGGAAGCTGAACGAATTCTGGGGGCGCGTTCACTTCTGGGGCTCGCTGATTTTCATGAACATTGTGTTCATGCCGATGTTCGCGCAGGGCATGGCCGGCATGCTGCGGCGCATGGCGGATGGCGGCGCGAATTACTCGGCGGCAGTCAACGCCAAGGGCGGGGCGGAGGTCATCGGCGGCCTGAGCAGCAACATCATGGAAATGCACACCTGGATCCTCTGGGGCGCCTGCATTTTGGGGCTGGCCCAAATTCCGTTCATCATCAATTTGTTCTGGAGCTTGAAACACGGGGAGAAGGTGGAGAGCGACAACCCGTGGCAGGCAACCACGTTGGAATGGCAGACGGCCACGCCCCCGCCGCACGGCAATTTTCCCGAGGCGCCCCACGTTTACCGCGGTCCGTACGAATACAGCGTTCCCGGGCACGCCACGGATTTTACGCCGCAGGACGAACCGCCAAAATAAATGGTCATGGATTTCCCCTACATCGTCGAACCCCGCCGGGATTCCGGCCTGTACAATGCCAAGCTGGGCATCTGGCTGTTCCTGGCGTCCGAGGTCATGCTCTTCGGCGCGCTGTTTTCGGCCTATGTGCTGTTGCGGGTCGGCGCGGAGCCGGGCATGTGGCCGCACGGTTGGCTGAACATCCCCATCGGCACAGCCAACACGGTTGTGCTCATCACTTCGAGCATCACCACCGTCCTGGCCTGGGTGTCGTGCAAGCTGCGGCAATACGGTCGGTTCAAGTTCTTTCACGCCTGCACCATCCTGCTGGCGCTGACGTTCGTCTGCATCAAGTCGTTCGAGTATCACGACAAATTCACCCATTACGAAATCGCGCTGGCCAACGGCAAATTCGCCGACGGCCATCTGATGGAGAAATCCAAGGATTTTGACCTCGAAAAGAAGACCGGCTCGGTCACGATTCACGGTTACGAGGTGGAGCAGCGGACTGAACTGATGGACCTGCACAGCCCGGAGGCCCGCCGGCGCCCGCGCGAGGAAATCACCCTCCCCGCCGCCGAAATCAAGAAAATGGAACGTTACGGTCCCTGGCACCACACCTACCTGGCCATCTATTTCACGCTGACGGGGTTGCACGCGCTGCACGTCGTCTGCGGCGCGGTCGTCATCGGCTTTCTGTGGGGGCCGGGCACCCGGATGTGGCGGACCGAACCCGAGCGCTTCACCAACCGCATCGAAGTCTCTGGCCTGTTCTGGCACTTCGTGGATTTGGTGTGGATATTTTTGTTTCCGGTTTTATACTTATTGTGAGTTTGGATTATGGCAGAATTGATGCTATGAGCGATCACGAAGTCACGTCCCACGACACGCACTCGGTGCGCGGTTACATTTTCGTTTTTATCGCGCTGCTGGCCGGGACCGGGCTGACGGTGTGGGCGTCGTTCATCCACTTTGGCAGCCAGGAAATCAACATCGCCGTGGCGTTGGTGATTGCCAGCGTGAAGGCGTTTCTGGTGGTGGCGTATTTCATGCACCTGATTTCCGAGCGCAAGATGATCTACTGCGTCATGGGCTTTACCGCGTTTTTCTTCGCGGCCCTGATGGGGCTCACAATTTGGTCCCTGGCGCCGCACAGCATGGTCACTCCGCAACATGTCCCTTAAAACCTTCCATATCATCTTCATCACGCTCTCCAGCGGGCTGGCGCTGGCGTGCGGCGTATGGCTGCTCGTCACCGGCTTTTCCGCGGACGGGACGAAGAAGGACATCCTCTTCGGGATCAGCTCGCTGCTGGGCGGCGTGGGCCTGATCTTTTACGGCCGATACTTTTTGAAAAAGCTCAAAAACATCAGTTATCTATGAAATGGTTCCGCCGATTCTGGCTGGTGCTCGTGAGCGCCGTTGCGGTGACGCCCGCGGCCCTGCCGGCGCGGGCGCTGGCCTGCGCGGCGTGCTTCGGCAAATCCGATTCCTCGCTGGCCCAGGGCATGAACTGGGGCATCCTGACGCTGCTGGGAATCGTCCTGTCCGTCCTGACCTGCTTCGTGGTTTTCTTCGTGCAGGTCGCCCGCCGGGCGGCGCCGGAGGACAACGAAGCCAATCCGCCCAAACCTTCCGTCTGATTTTATGAAGCAATGGTTCGGTGAAAAAATTCTGGGGTTGCCGCCGCTGGCCTCGACCAACGGCCAGGGGGTGGACGACCTCATCATCTACGTGCACTGGCTGATGCTGGCGCTGTTTATCGGCTGGCTCATTTATTTCTTTTACGCGCTCGTCCGATTCCGCCACGCGCGCCAGCCCCAGGCGGATTACGCGGGGGTCAAAAACCACGCCTCGAACTATCTCGAGCTGGCGGTGGCCGGCGTCGAGGCCGTCCTGCTGATTTTCGTGGCCGTGCCGCTGTGGGCCAATGCCGTGGACAAGTTCCCGCCGGCCAGCGAATCCACCGTCGTCCAGGTCGTCGCCCAACAGTTTTCCTGGAATGTCCGTTACCCGGGACCCGATGGCGTGTTCGGCAAGCAGGACGTGAAATTCGTCGCCATGGACAACGTCTTTGGCGTGGATCCGGCCGATGCGAACGGCAAGGACGACATCCAATTGATCAACGAGATCCACGTGCCCGTCAACAAGCCGGTCATCATTTACCTGAGTTCCAAGGACGTGGTCCACTCGCTCAAAATCATCGCCGTGCGCGTCTGCCAGGATGCCATCCCCGGCCTGCGCATCCCGGTCTGGTTCACCCCCACGCAAATTGGCCGGTATCAAATCAACTGTGCCCAGTTGTGCGGGAACGGCCATTCGGCCATGTCGGGGGGCTATCTGGTCGTGGAAAGCCAGGCCGACTACGACCAATGGCTCAAGTCCAAGAGCGGCGGGCCGGCCAGTTTTGAATAGCACCCACCGGCCGCAGACCGCTCCAGCGGAAATCTCACGCGTGCCGTCGATCCGGCCCCGGCGCATTGGGCGCGGCGCCGCCTTGCAAGTTCAACCGATGAAACAGGCTCAGGCTGGCCGATTGCTGAATCGTGGCGGTGCGGAGATTCCAACGGCCGGTGATTTTTGATGAAGTCGAGCCGGCGCCAGACTAAACTGAACGTATGTTTCTGGCCACGCTGAACCAACCGAATCAGTTGCTCCACCTGAACTACATCGGTCATGTGACGCCGGAAGAACTCCGGCGCGGAGGCGAGGACATTCAGGCCATGCTGGCGGATTTAAAGCCGGGCTTTCGCGTGCTGGCGGACTTCGGGCGGCTGGACTCCATGGACATTGCCTGCATGACGGAAATCGGGCGGGTGATGGAGAAGATGGACCGGGGCGGCGTGGGCCTACTGGTCCGCCTGATTCCGGATCCGACCAAGGACATCGGCCTGGATATCCTGACCCTTTTTCATTACCGGCGCCAACCCCGGGTCGTCACCTGCAAGAGCGCGGCCGAAGCGTTCAAGAAACTTTCGCTCTGAGGCCTCTGAAAAGCGTGTAACGTCGACGCTGTGCCTCGATCGGGGGCTTGGCAAATCGCGTGTTTCCGGCCACAGGCCGGACTCTACATCGTGTCCCGAGCTCGCTTTTCAGAGGCTTCGCCCTGAGGCAACCGTTCCTTCACCCGGCTGGCAGGATTTGCGGACGCGGGGTCCGGGGCTGGACGTTCGGCACCGACGGCCCGACGGCCTGGGGGAAATGGATTTTGGAGCGCAGCAGCAACGTGCCCAGGCAAAGATCGGCCAGCGGGAGGACGACGTTGAAGTTCTTGCCCATGTACCGGTGATGCAGCAGGTGATGGCCGTTGAGCCGGAAAAAGATGCCGGAGCGTTCCACGTTGCGCCGGCGGGGGAGGTGCATGCACCAGTGCAAATATTCGTAACTGGCAAAATAACCGGCGCAGGCCAGCGCCGCGCCGCAGAGGATTCCCCATTGGCCGGAGCCAAAGGCCGCCAGCGCGAAGGGCAGCAGCCCCAGCATCACCAACACCGGACCGTTCCACCACGCCATGGGAATGGTTTCCTTGTCTTTTTCATGAATCAGGTGATAGGTGCGGTCGGACTTGAAGACCCGGTGATGGACCAGGGTGTGGGTCTCGTACGGGTAGGTGAATTTTCCGAGGGGCCGGTGCATCACATAGCGATGCAGCGTCCATTCAAAAAACGACGCAAAAACAACGGCAACAACAAAGCCGGCGGCCGCCCAGAAGAAAAATAGAGACATCAGTTATAATTTAGTTGGGTGTAACGCGGCGAAGGATACCAATAATCCTCGCTGTTGCAATGCATAAGTAGGATGTTCCGTAATTTTGTGGCTTGAACCTTAGGGTTGAAGGACTTGCCGCCGGTGCCGGGCCGGGTTCGACAAACCCGGCGGCGGACGGTAAGTTGAATCAGAATGAAAGGCGAGGTGGTCTATCTTTACGCGTTCGATGTGGCGAACGAAATTGTCACGCCCCGCGTGCGGGACATTCTCTCGGAAAAACCGTTTCCGTTTGAAATTCGCATGGACCGCACCCTGCCGAAGGACATGCCGCTGTACAAGCCGCTGGCCATCGAGCCCCCGCCGTTGCCGGCCGCGCTCCGCGGCGCGCCCGTCCGCCGGCTGATCCGCATTTACGACGTGGGCGTCGTCACCGTGATGCTGCGGGTGGCATTTGCGGCCGGTTCACTGGCCGACCTGCTGCCGTTCCACAATCCGAAGCTGGAAACGAGCGAGACCCTGGACGCCGTGGCCTTGAAATTGTGCACGGAGGTCTGCGGCAGCCTCGGGGATGCGCTGGTGGGACGCACCGAATTCCCGCCGCCGCCGGAAGCGTACACGGTGTTTTGCCTCACCGACCTGGACGGGGGGGACGACGTGAATCGCTGGTTGGGCGATCACCGGCGCGAAGTGGCCGGCCTGCTCACCGAAACGCCCGCCGACCAGCTGAGCGAGGCGCAGGTGGGCGAAGTGCTGCGCATCCAGCGCTCGTTCGAGAATTCGGACCTGGCGGTGATTGACTGGGACGCGGCGCTGGTGGCCGACCTGACGGGCTACGTGGACGACGTGTTGTACGCGCTGGAGCTGGCGAATCTGCAACTGGAAGAATTCCGCGTGATGGACCTGCGGCTCGACGCGTATCTCGACCGGGCCTACGACGACCTGGACCGGCGGCGGTTGCCGCTCCTCGGCGGGGCCTCCAAAACTTTGCGCCATCTGCGCCGGTTCCGCGTGGACGTCGCCAAGCTCGCCGACGAGGTCACGCACATCACCAAATTTTTCGGCGACTGGCACCTGGCCCGCGTGTATCTCGGCGCGCGCGACCGTTTCTATCTCGACCAATGGCGCGCCAGCGTGGAACAGCGCCTCGCGCAACTGGACAAGCTCTACAGCGTCTTTCACGCCGAAATGAACGAGCAGCGCATGTTGTGGCTGGAAGCCATCATCGTGATCTTCTTCGCCATCGATTTGCTCATCCTGCTGTTTGTCCGGCACTAAGGCCGCAGGCGCCAAAGCTCTCGCGGCTTGAAGATGCCGACCGGGGTGATGATGCCGGTGATCAGCCCGGGTGGAGTCACGTCAAACCCCGGATTGCGCGCCCCGCTCGTCGGATTCGCCACGCGCACGTAGGCCCGCCGGCCCGGGCGCAGATGGCGGATGGCGGATGGCGGAGTTGAAATGGTGCCCCAGGCGCCGAGTACTTCGCTTTCATCCCGCTCCTCGATTGGAATGTCGAGGCCAGACTTCAGGGTCCAGTCGATCGACGATAGTGGAATGGCCGCATAAAACGGGATGCCATGCCGCCGGGCCAGCACCGCCTTCGTGTAGGTGCCAATCTTGTTTGCGATCTCACCTGTCCGCCCCAACACGCGGTCGCTGCCAACGATGACCAGGTCAATTTCGCCGCGTTGCATCAGATGGCCGGCGGCATTGTCGGCGATGATTTGGTGCGAAATCTTTTGCTGCGCGAGCTCCCAGGCCGTCAGGGTGGCGCCCTGGGAACGCGGCCGGGTTTCATCGCAGAAAACGTGGAACTGTTTGCCCTGCGCCTGGGCGGCATACAGCGGCGCGGTGGCCGTGCCGACATCCACGCACGCCAGCCAGCCGGCGTTGCAGTGCGTCAGTATCTTCATGCCGTTCCGGATGAGTTTCACGCCGTGCCCGCCGATGGCCTCGCAGTGCCGCACGGATTCATCGGCAAATTCCTCCGCGGCGGCCAGCGCCAGCGCCTGCTGTTCGATGACGGTTTCGCCGGAACGCATTGCGGTACGGACGCCGTCCATGGCGTTGACCGGGTCCACGGCGGTGGGTCGGGCGTTTTTGAGCGTCCGGTAGACCGCGTTGAGATGCCGTGAAAACGTCCGCAAGTCGCGTCCGCGAAAGGCCAGCGCGCCCTGGGCCAGGCCGTAGGCAGCCGTGGCGGCAATGGCGGGTGCGCCGCGCACAATCATGTCGCGGATGGCGGCCGCGGTTTCCCGGAAGTTCCGGGTGGCGACAATCCTGAACTCGTGCGGCAGCCACCGTTGCTCGATGAGCCGAACGGCGTTCCGCGCACGGTCAAAAGTGACCGTGCGGAACGGCTGCGAACGGCCGCGGATGGTGACATTCATGGTCCACGATGGTTTCAGGCGAACATCGCGCGGATTCCGGCGGATCGACTTTGGAGCTGTTCGTGCAGCTCCGTGAAATTCTCATCTCACCGAACGCTGATTTTGATCCGTCGGATTTTCGCTTCGATCTGGCGGTAAACGGGGTGCTGGCGCAGCTTGCGCAGGTCGGGGTCGCGGGCCAGGAAGCTGAAGTCGCGATAGCCGAGTTGCAGCGCCCTTTCCAGGGCGAGCGCGGCGCGGTCCAGCTGGTCGGTGAGCGAATAGCTGCAGGCGAGGTTGTAATAAACCAGGGAGTTGTGCGGCTCCAGCCGGGCGAGGCGTTCATCCACCTTGAGGCCTTCGGCGAAGCGCCCGCGTTGCGTGTAGTGATCGCCCAGCAATTGCAGCGCGTCCACGTAGTCCGGAGCGCGGCGGACGAGTCCCTCGAGGAATTCAATTCGGGTGTCGAGGTCGCGCAGGCTGGCGCGACTCAATTTCTTTCTGGTACTGCTCTTGACCGGCATACAACGGCGCAAGTTTTTCCGAGCGGCCGCCCCAAGTCAAGTGGCGGAACGCAAATTTTTTGTGGCGTCTTCCGGCCCATTGTTACAAGACTGTGCCGGGCCTCCGGCCCTGCATTATGAAATGTTTCGTCACCGGCGCCTCCGGCTTCATCGGCTCGAACCTGGTCCGCGAACTCGTCGCGCAGGGTCACCGCGTGACGGCCTTGTTGCGGCCGCATGCGGATGAGCGCGCCCTGGCCGGCGTGGAGTTTCAACGCGCAACCGGCGACGTGCTCGACCGCCGGTTGCTGGAGCGCGAGATCGAGGGCTGCGATTGGTGTTTCCATGTGGCGGCCAGCTACCACTTGTGGATGCGCGACTACGCGCCGATGTATGCAGTCAACGTCGAAGGCACCCGCAATGTCCTCGAAGCCGCCGGCAAAGTGGGTTGCCGGCGCATCGTCTACACCAGCACCGTGGGTTGCATCGGCCTGCCCAAAAAGGTGAAAGGCCGGTACACCCCGACCACGGAGTGGGACCAGCTGTCCACCGATCAACTGACCAACCACTACAAGGCCTCGAAATGGCAGGCGGAATGCGTGGCGGAGAAACTGGTCGGTAACGGGCTGCCGATCGTCATCGTCAACCCCACGGCGCCGGTCGGTCCCGGCGACGGCAAGCCCACGCCGACCGGGCAGATCATCGTGGATTTTCTGAACCGCAAACTGCCCGCCTACCTGGACACCGGATTGAACTGGGTGCACGTCCGCGACGTGGCGGTCGGTCACCTCCGGGCGGCGGAGCAGGGCAAGATTGGCGAGCGCTACATTCTCGGCCACGCCGAAGGCAATTGGACGATGCGGGAGACGCTGGCGGTGCTGGAGGAAATCACCGGCGTGCCCGCGCCCAGGATGCGGATTCCCTACCGCGTGGCGCTGGCGGCGGCCCACGTGGACGAGATGATTTCCCGTTTCACTGGCAGGCCGCCGCGGGCGCCGCTGGCGGGCGTGCGCATGGCCAAATACAAGATGTGGTTCAATCCCGCCAAGGCCATCCAATGGCTGCAATTGCCGCAGACGCCGCCCCGGCAGGCGTTTGCCGATGCGGTCGAATGGTTCCGCGCAAACGGCTATGTGAAGAAATAGGGAATCAACCGCCAAGGCCCCAAGCTACCGAAGACACGGAGCGACGTCATCGCGTCGGGCAAGTGGCCGGGGAAGGGCTATTCGGATTCACGCATCTGAGTGTATTTCCCGGTAGCAACCGCACGCTTCGACCTGCCTCCAATGGATCAAACGCTGATGCCGCCTGCATGGATTCATAAGTAAATATGTCGATACTGTAATAAATTGTCTTGATTACTTATCCGATTTTTATAGACTGACTTGCGGAGACGAAGGCGGCTGCCGGTCAGAACGGCAGTTGTCGTCGGCAACTGCTCTCGCCCCCGGAACTCAAACCACAGGCTGCGCTATGAAGATCATAACTCACCCCATCTGCATCATTGCGTCGTTCATCCTCCTCTCGAACTTCGCTCCGCAACTCTCAACCGCCCACGCCCAAGGCACGGCCTTTACCTATCAGGGCCGGTTGAATAGTGGCGGCTTACCCGCCAGCGGTAGTTACGATCTCAAGTTCACTTTGTGTGACGTGCTCACCGGAGGCACCGCCGTCGCCGGTCCAATTACGAACGCCGCGGTCGCCGTGAGCAACGGGCTATTCATGGTTGCGCTCGATTTTGGCAGCGGCGGGTTCACCGGCGAGGACCGGTGGTTGGAAATCGCCGTGGGCACCAACGGCAGCGGAGTGTTCGTGACGCTGAGCCCGCGCCAGCAACTCAGACCGACTCCATACGCAATCTATTCGCCGAGTGCTGGGACGGCCGCCAGTGCGGCGGCTGTGACCGGCCCTGTGTCCGCGGGCCAACTGACCGGCACCATTTCCTCCAACAACATCGGCACAGGCACCATTACCAGCACGATGTTGGCGGCGGGAAGTGTCACCACTGCGCAACTGGCCGACGGCGCAGTCACGGCCGCCAAACTATACACCGAAACCAACTGGTCTCCGATATTGACACTGGCCAACCCCACACCGGCCGATAGCGACAACTTCGCGACCTCGGTAGCCGCAGTCGAAAACGCCTTCCTGCTGGTGGGAGCACCTGGTGATGACACGGGTGCGACGGCTGCCGGGGCAGCGTACCTGTTCGATGCCAGAGGCTCATTGATGGCCACGATTAACAATCCTGCTCCCGAAGTCGGCGAATGGTTCGGCTACTCCGTGGGGGCCGGAAACAACGTGGTGCTCATCGGGGCACCGCGCGAGAACATCGGCGCCACGGCGGCTGGGGCAGCCTATTTGTTCAGCACCAATGGCACGCTGTTGACAACCTTCACAAATCCTGCCCCGGCGGATTACGAGCAATTCGGCAGGTCGGTGGCAGTTTTGGGAAGTGACCGGGTGCTGGTGGGCGCGCTTCAAGACGCAGGGAACATCGGTGCGGCCTATCTGTTCACCACCAACGGCACACTGCTGACTACCTTCACCAATCCCACGCCCGCCAGCGGTGACAACTTCGGTTATTCCATCACCGCCGTAGGAAGTGATTATGTGCTGGTTGGATCCCCTTTGGATGATGCGGGGGCGAACAACGCAGGAGCGGCCTATCTGTTCACTACGAACGGCACCTTGGTGATGACCTTCACCAATCCCACGCCAGTGCAAGACGAGCAGTTCGGCTACGCCTTGGCCGCTGTAGGCAGCGACCGGGTTCTCATTGCTGCTCCTTGGGAACGGGGGGGCGCCGGCGCGTTTCTGTTCAATACCAATGGCACGGTACTAACCATCTTCACCAATCCCCCGTCGGCCGCTGGGGGGAGGTTCGGCTATTCCGTGGCGGCCTTGGGCAACAACCGCGTGGTCATAGGAGCAATCTGGGCAAATAACGGCACATCTTACCCAGGCGCAGCGTACGTTTTTAACACCGACGGCGCGCTTTTGGCTACGCTTGCCAATCCCACGCCGGCGCAGTTGGACGTCTTCGGCTGCGCGTTGGCGGCCGTGGGAACAAACCAGGTCTTAATCGGGGCCTTCCTAAAAGACCTCGGCGCGGTAGATGCCGGGGCCGCGTATTTGTTTTCGACGGAGCATTATACGCCTGCATTGGTGGCCGATGGATCGCGGGCGAGCTCGATCAATACCTTTAGCCTCGCCGATGACGCGGTGACGAGTTCCAAAATTGCCAATGGCGCGGTAGGGTCTTCAAAGATTGCGAGCGGTGCCGTCGGCGCAAGCCAGCTCAGTTCGGTGGTATTGTCGAACACGTTCTGGGTGCTGAGTGGCAACAGCGGCACCACGCCGGGCACCCAATTCGTCGGGACCACCGACCACCAGCCGCTGGAGTTGCGCGTGCAGGGCCGACGCGCGTTTCGACTGGAACCGGCCACCAATGCGACGCGAGATTTTGGCTTCAGCCCCAACGTCATTGGCGGGTACGAAGGGAACAGCATCGCCGACGGTGTTGTCGGCGCCACCATCGCGGGCGGCGGGCGCGAAGGCTATATCCATCAGATTACCGCGCCGCACGGGACCATCGGCGGCGGGGACCACAACACCGTCAACGGCGAAGACAGCACCATCGCCGGGGGAGGTGGCAACGTTGTGGATGGAAGCTATGCTGCCGTCGGCGGCGGGTTGTTCAATAACATCCAGACCAACGCACTTTATGCCACGATTGGCGGCGGTTATTACAACACCATCCAATGGGGGGTGGAGGCCGGGACCATTGCCGGAGGCGAAGGGAATTCTGTCGAAACTAACGCCAACAGCAGCGCAATTGGCGGCGGCCATTCCAACCAAGTCGGACCCGATGCTTGGTATGCAACCATCGGCGGGGGCAACGGCAACTTCGCTGGCGGCTACTGTGGAACCGTCGGCGGTGGGTATGCCAATAGCACGGCCGGCAGTTTTGTGGGTGTGGTCGGAGGCGGCTATTACAACACCGCGGCCAACGACTACACGGCAGTCGGCGGCGGCGCCGGCAACTTCGCTGGCGGCTACTCTGCGACTGTCGGGGGCGGCTATTACAACACTGCGGCCACCGATTACACAACGGTCGGGGGAGGCCTTGTCAATAATGCCAGCGACAACGCTGCAACCGTCAGCGGCGGCTACGACAACAACGCTACTGGCAATTCCGCAGCCATCGGCGGTGGCTCCCACAACAACGCCAGCGGCAGCTCTGCCACCGTCGGAGGCGGCTACATCAACACCGCCAACGGCGCCAGCGCAACGGTTGGCGGCGGCAATAACAACTGGGCGACCAACGACTCCGCGACTGTACCCGGCGGGCATAATAACATCGCTGGGGGGCAGTTTAGTTTCGCTGCCGGCCAGCGAGCTCGGGCCTTTCACAACGGCACATTCGTCTGGGCCGACAGCATCGATGCGGACTTCTTCTCAACCGGTTCCAACCAGTTCCTCATTCGCGCCGGTGGCGGAGTGGGTATCGGGACCAATAATCCGCAAAGCGCACTGCATGTGGCCGGCACGGTGACGGCCGCTGGCTTTGCGGGCAATGGTGCGGCGTTGAGCGGTTTGAATGCCAGCCAGCTCTCCTTTGGTGCCGTCCCAGCTGATAGGCTCACCGGCACTTATAACAATACCCTCGTCTTGAGTAGCGCAGCAAATGTGCTCGCGGGTGATGGTTCCAGCCTTACCGGGTTGAACGCCAACAACCTCGCCACCGGCATCGTACCTGGCGGGAGACTCGCGGGAACTTATGGCAACACTATTACGTTGAGCAATGCGGCGAATGTGTTTGCCGGCGATGGCTACGGCCTCACTGAATTAAACGCCGACAACCTTGCCACCGGCACCGTGCCGGACATCCGGCTGGCCGGCAAAGTGGCGAGAACGAATCAGGTCTGGCTGTTAAATGGCAACGCCAGCACGACGCCAGGCACACAGTTCTTAGGAACGACGGACAATCAGCCAGTGGAGTTTAAGGTAAATGGGCAGCGGGCCTTGCGGCTCGAGCCGAATGCAACCAGTCCGAATATGGTAGCTGGATACAGCGGAAACTATGTGGCGCCCGGTGTTTATGGTGCCAGTATTGGCGGGGGTGGTCAGACTGGCTTCACCAATTCAGTCTCTGGCACCTTCAGTACTGTCAGTGGAGGTTACGGTAATGCGATTCAGCAGAACGCCTTGAGCTCCACTGTCGGTGGCGGCGACGCCAACACGATCCAGACGAACGCTTCCTACTCCACCATTGGCGGAGGTGAATTCAACACGATCCAGACGAATGCTTCCGGCGCCACCATTGGCGGAGGCCATGGCCACGCGATCCAGGGTCTTTACGGGACCATTCCGGGAGGTAATAACAACACAGCAACCAACTATGCCTTTGCGGCCGGCCTCCGTGCCAAAGCCTATCATACCGGGGCCTTCGTTTGGGGTGATTCAAGCAATGCAGACATCACTTCCACCAATGCCGACTCGGTCACCATGCGCGCCTCGGGCGGTTACCGGTTGTTCTCAAATGCTGGGACCACGGCTGGTGTTTACCTTGCCCCGGGCGGCGGCAGTTGGACGAGCATCAGCGACCGCAATGCCAAGGAAAATTTCCGGCCAGTGAACTTGCGAGTTGTGCTGGAAAAAGTGGCAGCGCTGCCAATGACCACTTGGAACTACAAGAGCCAGGATGCCAACATCCGCCACATCGGACCCATGGCCCAGGATTTCAAGGCTGCTTTTGAAGTGGGTGAAACTGATACGGGCATTGCAACGATTGACGCCGAGGGCGTGGCGCTCGCCGCGATTCAGGGCCTGAACCAGAAGCTGGAAGCGACCCGCGCAGAGAACGCGGCGTTGAAACAGCAGGTCGCCGAACTTAAGCAAATGATCCTGCAACTCGCCCAAAACCGCCGGAATGACTAAACCACCCAGATTCGTAGAAGACGACGTGAGGAGTCTCTGACGGGAAGCATGAGCCTCGCGACCTCGGCTCCTGCGGACTGAAAGGAAAGCATGGCCATGAAAACCAAAATCTTGTGGACAGCGCTGGCGCTGCCGGCGCTGTGGCTGCCATCAGAATATGTCTCCGCTCAAAGCCCCCCGGTGTTGAACATTCAAGTTGCCGGCGGGGTTTCCCAATTGACCCTCAAAGGCGCCACCGGCGCGGTGTGTCAAATCCAGTATCTCAACGCGCTGGGCAGCTCGAACACCTGGCTTTGCCTGACCAACCTGGCGGTGCCGAACAGCCCTTGTCTGCTCTCCGACGTGAGCTCGCCTGGGGTGCCCTGCCGGTTTTACCGCGCCCTGATCGCGTCGCTGCGCCTGTCGCTCGTGCCGGCGGGTTCGTTTTCCATGGGCGACGCCTTCGGCGATCTGGGCGCCGACGAATTGCCGGTTCACTCGGCGACTGTGAGCGCGTTTTCCATGGACCGGACAGAGGTATCGAAAGCGCTGTGGGACATCGTCTATGCGTGGGCGACAAACAATGGCTACAGTTTTGCCGCCAATACAGGTTTGGGCAAGGCCCCCACGCATCCAGTGGAGTACGTGAACTGGTATGACGCGGTGAAGTGGTGCAACGCCCGCTCCCAACTGGAGGGCCTGACGCCGTGCTACTACACCAACGAAAGCCTGACGGGCCTGTATTGCGCCGGCCAGGTCGTGATGAGCAACTCGTTCGTGAACTGGGCGGCGACGGGGTACCGGCTGCCAACGGAGGCGGAATGGGAGCGGGCCGCGCGCGGCGGCGCTGAGGGTAAACGGTTCCCCTGGGCGGACACGAATGTCATCACGCACAGCCGCGCCAATTACAAAAGCAGCACCGGCTATTCCTATGATGTCAGTCCCACCCTCGGTTATAACCCGGCGTTTACCAACGGGCCGCTTCCCTACACCAGCCCGTGCGGCTATTTCGCCACGAACGGATTCGGATTGTATGACATGGCGGGCAATGTGTGGGAATGGTGCTGGGATTGGTACGATGCGAACTGGTATGCCAACGCCGCCGCGTCCCAGGCAGACACGCGTGGTCCGGTTTCCGGCACCAAGCGGGTGTTGCGGGGAGGTTCGTGGGACGCCAGCGCCCCCGACAATTGTTGCGCCCTGCGAGAAAGCAAAACCCCCTCCGGCGCCGTCACCGAAACCGGCTTCCGTTGCCTCCGGAAGCCGTGAACCGAAGACCGTTCCCGGAACCCTCCGCACGATCTGGCCATTTCCGCAGACGTGCCATCCAAGACAACGGTGGCCGCTTGATTCATCAACCGATTCATTCCCGTGGCCAGTTTGCCCCGCCCGGCTCGGCGAAATGGTGGCCGGCATCGTCGTTAGCGGCGAAGACCGTTAAGTAGTGGGCGTGTTCTCGAACGCCGGCAACATCGACGCCAGTAACATCGCCTCCTCGGTTTGCCTCAACGGGCACATGAAAAAATGCGGTGCCCAGGCAATGTCTGCAATTAAAGCATCGGCTTTGGCAAAAGTTGGCTTGCCATTCCGCTCCACCTTGTGAAAAAATTCACGAACCATTTATGGCACACGTTAAACTCCACATTCCGGGCCCGGTCGAGGTGAGTGAGAAGACCTTCAAGGCCTTCTGCTCGCCCATGATCGGGCATCGCGGCCAGGGATTCAAAGACCTGTACGCGAAGATTCAACCGCAACTCCAGCAACTGCTCTACACCCAGCAGCCGGTGTACATCTCCACCTCCTCCGCCTGGGGCGTGATGGAGGGCGCCATCCGCAATCTCGTGACCAAAAAAGTTCTGAACTGCATGAACGGCGCGTTCTCGGACAAGTGGTTCGACGTGTCCAAACGCTGCGGCAAGGACGCCGAGGCCCTGCAAGTGCCGTGGGGTTCGCCCATCCGCGCCGAGGCCGTGGACCAGAAGCTCGCCACCGGCCAGTTCGACGCGATGACGGTGATTCACAACGAAACCTCGACCGGGGTGATGAGCCCGATCTACGAAATCGCCGCGCTCAAGAAGAAATATCCCGATGTCATGTTCATCGTGGACACGGTCAGTTCGTTGACGGCGACGAAGATCGAGTTCGATGCGCTGGGCATTGATGTGATGCTGGCCGGCACGCAGAAGGCGTTTGCGCTGCCGCCGGGCACGGCCCTTTTCACCTGCTCCAAGGCGGCCCTCGCCAAGGCGGCCACTGCCAAGGACCGCGGCTATTACTTCGACCTGGTCGAGTTCCAGAAAAACGCCGAGCAGAGCATGACGCCCAGCACGCCGAGCATCGGCCACGTTTATGCGCTGGCCTCCAAGCTCGAAGACATTTTTGCCGAAGGTCTGGAAGCCCGTTACGCGCGGCACCGCAAAACGAACCAGATGATCCGCGACTGGGCGAAAAAGCATGGTTTCACCCTGTTTGCCGAACCCGGTTTCGAATCGCTGACACTGACGTGTGTCAACAACGGGGCCAAGCCCGGCGGCCGTGCGCCGGTGGACGTGCCGAAGTTGCAGAAGCTCGTCAAGGACCAGGGCTTCCTGATTGACGGCGGTTACGGAAAAATCAAGGGCACGACCTTCCGCATCTCGAACATGGGCGACGAGACTGAAGCCACAATGAACCCGCTCATCGCCGCGCTCGACAAGGCGATGAGCCAGCTTTGACGGCAGGGACAGTGCGCTGCGCTGTCCGACCGCCGCAACGCTGCGTCCCTCCGCAGTTAGCCGGTTTTGCTTTTCGTTCGCCTCCGGTGCGGCACAATTCCGTCGTGCAAACCGGTTACCGCCTCGTCCGCCTGCGCAACGGTGCTTGCTCCGTCCGCTCGCTGGCCGAGGACGAGACGTTTCATCCGGGCATCGGTCCGGCGGCGGAGGCCGAGGCGCTGTACGTGCGGCAATTGCACCTGCTGGAACGGGTGCAGGCAAGCAACGATGAATTTGTGATTTGGGATGTCGGTCTTGGAGCAGCCGCCAATGCACTGACCGCTGTTCGGGTTCTCCAGGAAAATCTGGCCGGTTCAAGCGCTGCGGCTCAGGAGAGCCGCGCTCCAAAAAAAATCCGTCTCATCAGTTTCGATCAAACATGCGCCGCCGCCGCCTTCGCTCTCGAACATGTATCCGATCTTGGCTATCTCGCCGGGTTTGAATCGGTGCTGGCGGACTTAATGAAGGCAGGGACAGCGCGCTGCGCTGTCCGGACGCCGCAGCGCGGCGTACCTACCGAATCTGCGACAGTAAATTTCAGCGCAGGTCCGCTCCAGATCGAGTGGTCATTGCGCCTCGGTGATTTTCCACCGCTGTTGGCAAACTCAGAACTTAAAACTCATAACTCAGAATTGCTCCCGCCCCACGCTATTTTGTTCGACCCGCATTCGCCGAAGAAGAATCCGGCCATGTGGACGGTTTCGCTCTTCGCCAACCTGTTCCGCCACTTGGACCCGGAGCGCCCGTGTGCGCTGGCCACGTTCACACGCAGCACGATGGCCCGCGTGGCGCTGCTCCTGGGCGGGTTCTTTGTGGGCGTGGGCCATCCCTCGGGTTTGAAGGAGGAAACTACTGTGGCGGCGAACCGGCTGGACCTGCTCGACGAACCGCTCGACTGCCGCTGGCTGGAGCGAGCCAAACGGTCCGGCAGCGCCGAGCCGTTGCACGAGCCGGTTTACCGACAAGCGCCCCTGTCGGCAGAAACCTGGGAACAATTACGCCAACATCCGCAATTCGCGCGATAGGAATCACCTTCCGGTCCGTAATTTCCTGGGAGCGCTGGCGTCTCGCCGGCGTGTTCCGCCTTGTCTTATTTGCCGGCGTGGACGCCGGCGCTCCCAAGGAAAAGCCTTGTCTGATAATCCACACTTGCGCCGATGGCTGGATGGGCGAAACTGTTTTGGAATTATGCCGCAGGTGCAGTCGGAATCATCGCCCGTTGGCCGGGAGCAATCTTGGTGGCTCCGGGGTCTTCGCATTCTGGTGATCGGGCGCCATCCCCGGAGAACCCTCATCCGGGTGATCGTGCTCATTGTTCTGAGCTTCGTGGTCTTCAAATTCGTCCTGTTGCCCATCCGCGTCGAAGGCATCAGCATGCTGCCGACTTACCAGGATCATTCAGTGAATTTTGTGAACCGGCTGGCTTACCTCCGGCGCGAACCCCAACGCGGCGACGTGGTCAGCATCCGGTTCGACCGCGAGGAAACCAATACGCTGACCGGAACCCCTCCGGCCGGCGACTGGCTGAAGACGCCCCACGTCATGTTGCTGAAGCGCGTCATCGGATTGCCGGGCGAAACGGTTGCGTTTGTCAATGGGCGTGTGCTGATAAACGGCGAAGCGCTGGAGGAACCGTACGAAAAGACGCCGTGCAACTGGGACCGTCCGCCGGTCAAGGTCGGTCCTGATGAATATTTCGTTGTCGGCGACAATCGCACCATGCCGTGGGAGGGGCACATGTTCGGCCGGGCGCAGCGCCGTCAGATCGTCGGCAAGGTCATCTTGTGAAAACCGCCCTGCGCATCGGCTTCGCTCTCGCCCTGTCGGTTCTGGCCGTCTGGCTCTGGACGGTTCTGTTTCCCAGTCCGGAAAAGGTCATTCGCCGGCGCTTGTTGGAACTGGCCCGCACCGTTTCCACGCCGGGTAATGAAAGCGATCTGGCGCGGTTGGCGGCGGCGCACGGCGTGGCCGGTTTCTTTTCCACCAACATCGAATTGAACATCGAATCACCCCGGTATGGCCGGCAGAACTTGACGGATCGCGAGGAGATCACCCAGGCGGTGTACTACGCCCGTTCCCGACCCGGCGGTGTGCAAGTGACTTTTCCCGATATCACCGTGACGGTGGCGCCGGACCGACAATCCGCCGAGGCGCATCTGACGGTGGAGGCGCGGCTGGGCACGGACCCGGATGCCACCGTGCAACAGATGAAGTTCAACCTGCGTCTCGTTGACGGGCGATGGCTCATCACCCGCGTCGAAACCGTCCGCACGCTCTCCCGCCGGCCGCCCGTCCGATCCGGCATTTTGAACTTTGCTCTGCGGCAGGCTCCTTTCATAGTGAGGGCATGAATGTTTTTGTCACCGGCGGCGCCGGCTACATCGGGTCCATCTGCACGGAGGAACTGCTCAACGCGGGCCACGCGGTCACGGTGTATGACGATTTGACCGAAGGCCACCGTTCGGCGGTGGACCCGCGCGCGAAATTCATTCCCGGCAAACCTGAGGAACCCGGCGACATCCTGAACGCCGTCAAGTCCACGAAGCCGAACGCCATCATGCATTTTGCGGCCAACGCGCTGGTGGGCGAGTCCATGACCAACCCAAAAAAATATTTCCACAACAACGTGGTCAACGGGCTCAAGCTGCTCGACGCCGCCGTCGAGTGCGGCGTGAAAAAGTTCGTGTTCAGCTCCACCTGCGCCACGTACGGCCCGCCCGACCGTGTGCCGATGACCGAGGACCTGCCGCAGCGGCCCATCAACCCCTACGGCGAATCCAAGCTCATGTTCGAAAAGATCCTGATGTGGTACCGGCAGGTTTATGGACTGGAATTCATTGGGCTGCGCTATTTCAATGCCGCCGGGGCCAGTGAAAAATTTGGCGAACATCATCGCATCGAAACGCACCTGATTCCGAACGTGCTGTTCGTGGCGCTGGGGCAAAAACCGCAGTGCGAGATTTACGGGACGGATTATCCCACGCCCGACGGCACGTGCATCCGCGACTACATCCACATCGCCGACCTGGCGCAGGCGCACATGCTGGGATTGCAGCCCGGCAAAACCGGCTTTTACAACCTGGGCAACGGCGACGGTTATTCCGTCCGGCAGGTCATCCAGATGTGCGAAAAGGTGACCGGCAAAAAGATTCCGACCGTGGAAAAGCCGCGCCGGCCGGGCGATCCGCCCAAACTGGTGGCGTCTGCGGAGAAGGCTGTTCGCGAGTTGGGCTGGAAACCGAAGTATCCGAAGCTGGAAGACATCGTGGCCACTGCCTGGGCCTGGCACCAGAAGTATCCGAACGGATATCCGGATTGACGCGGATTTGTTTTACCGCCAAGACACCAAAGCGCCAGGAGTTTGACCACAAAACACACGAATGACACGAAAGGTCGGGACCACCGCCGGGGCGTCCAATCTAGTAGGGTGTGATGCCTGCCGGGCTGTAGCTCCCAAGCGAAGGCCGGTCCCTATCGCGCCGCTCAGAATACATCCGCAGACTACGCAGAGGTCAGAGATTTCACGGAGTCACACGAATTAAAGCCCTGAACGGCTATTGTCGTTCGCCTCGGCCGAGGCTTTCATTCGTGTCAATTCGTGAAATTCGTGTCAAAAGAATTCCCCATCCATGAAAATTCCGTCGCCGTTAGAATTCCTTCACCGGCTGAATTTCTCGGGCAGCTGGCCAGAAAAGGCCCCGTATTCGTCACTTGGCATTCGGCCGAGCCGATTGGTTTCCGGTTTTTGGAAGGCGGTCCTTATGACGGCAAATCCTTGCCCGTTGTTGTCACTGTGAGCTTGCCGTGTTTCACGCCTTTGGCGGTGATGAGTTCGTCGGCGATTTTGCGAATGACCCCGGCCTTGCCGCGTACCAGCAGCACTTCCAGGCAGTTGTGATGGTCCAGATGCACGTGCACCGTTGAGAGAATCACGTCGTGATGATCGTGCTGGATGTCCGTGAGCGTGGCTTGCAGGTGCGGCTTGTGATGGTCATAGACCAGCGTGATGGTGCCGGCGATGTGTTCGTTGCCGGATTTCTGCCGGTGTTCGACCAGATGATTGCGAATCATGTCGGCGATGGCCAGCGATCGGTTGTCGTAGCCCTTTTCACCTGACATTTCATCCAGTTGCCGCAACAGCGCCGGCGGCAGAGACACACTGAAACGGCTGACAGTTTCTTTTTTCATGGCAAACAATGGCATCGTAGGCCAATGCCGCTTTTTGTCAAAGAGGGAAAGCCGTCCTACCGGACAAAGCTCTATTTTGAATTTGTTTCGGAAGCCGGCAGTTTTTCGATTACGAATAAATCCTTTTCCGGGAGTTCGCCGCATTCACGGGCAAGCGGCTCCAATTGCGCGTCGGGCGCATTGCGGATTTTGGCCAGATACTTCTGGTTCAGTTTGAGCAGCAACACCGGGCCGGTTCCGTCCTTGCGCCGGACGTTGACATGGACGTCGGCCATGGTCAGGGCTTCAGCCAGGCGGATATCCAGTCGCCCGATGCTGTTGCCAGTGCCAACGACGAGACCGTCGGCAATGCACGAATACGGCGTCCGGAGCGGGATGTAACAAACGACGTCCAATTCGTGCTGCCCCCAGGTCGCATTCAGTTCGTGCAACGCCGCCTTGCCTAGGCGCCAGCCAAGAACATTCCACGGCCCAACGTGGCCGTGCAGACTCTTGATATCGCTCCACCAGTTGGTCGGTTCCTGGGCCTGATTCCAGATATTCGATCCGGGTTGGGAATGGACGGCGGAATCATCACCAGGATGAGCGTGGAGTTTCATCGTCGTTAAAATGGTGAAGGTTAAAATCGCAAGACCAAGCAGAATTGAATTTTTCATAGCTAGGATTTCATTCGCTGTTGAACTGTGTGCCATTGCGGTCGGCAAACCGGGCGAGGACGCCGCCTGCGCCGGTGCGGCGATACCAACTGTCGCTCGTCAGCGGCGCGTAGGCGTTTTGGCTGCGCGGGCTGTCCGGCTGCGGGCCAAGACTCCAAATCACCCAGCGCACCGGACTCGCTTTGGCGTCCGTGAAATACTTGCCGCCGCCGCTCATGTCCGGCGCATTGGTCGGAACCCAAAGCGAGTAATTTCCGGCGGGTGCGCCGTTAAGCAGTTGAGGGCCGGGCGCGGCGTATTTGTAGGTGTGGCCGGGGTTGAATAAATCCTCCAGGTCGGCTTCCAGCCCGCCTTGGTTTCCACGCGACAGGTAGCGTTCGTTTGCCAATTCGACCGGCAATTCGCACCAGTGGGAAGCCAGATCGCTGTTGCAGTTCACGCGCACCGGCGGAATTTTCCCGGCGTAATCGGTCGCATACATTTCCACCACCAGCCCGAGGCCGTTCAATTCGACGCGCACCCGCGCCACTTTGGATTTTTCCTTGGCGCCGGCGAATGCGGGTAACAACAGCCCGGCCAGCACGCTGATGATGGCGATGACCAGCAGCAGTTCAATCAGCGTGAAAGCGGATTTGTTTGGGACGGGCGGCATCGGTTTCAAGATTACTGAACGCGGTGCAGACGGAAAAATTTCTGCGCGCCGCCAGGCGTCAGCACGATGGTATTTTGCCCGTTCACGAGCGCGGGCGCATTCGTCACCGCCGTCCAGTTTGTTCCAGCCGGCGAATCACAGCTTTGGACTTCGTAGTTCGCCAGCGACGCCGGCCAGGTAATGACGGGCTGATTCGCCAGATTCAACACCACGCTGGAGGAAGGTGTGATTTCCTGCACAAACAATTCGTAGCCGAACGTGCCGTCCGTGCCCGAGCCGGATTCCTGAAGAAACACACCGGTCGCGTCAAATTGGTTTGTTGGCGCGGGGCCAAGGTCGTAGAGCGGATGAATCAGCGGAAATTGCCGGCCTTGGCCGTCGGTTGCCGTGCAATAGCGCAAGCTCCAGTCGGCATTCGTGTTCCAACCGGAGGTGGTGACCAGGGTCAGGCCGTTGATGCGAACGCGCATGCCCTGATAATGCTCGCCTCCAGTTGCGCGCGTTGGATCAAACATGTCGTAATGCCCCGTCGGGCCAAGATTCGTGCCGACGACCGATGACAGGGAAATGACCTGAGGCGCGGGCAAGCCGAAATTGGATGACACGAGCGAAATTGCAAAATCATAGGCCGGGTCGGTGCTGTGTTCCTCGTTGACGTTCTGCATCCCGCCGTAAAACAGCGAGCCGTTGGCCTTAATCATGACCAAATCGCCTTTGTGTAAGGCGTAGCCGGTGGCGGGGTCATGGCTCACGCGGTTCACTTCCAAAGTCCACGTCGGATTGTCGTAGCTGTCGCTGCCGTCGTGCGGTTCCCAGGGGAGATTGCCGTAATTCTGCGCCATCCAGCACTCGACGCCGCCCCGGTCGCCGCCGCCGAGTGCTTGGACGAATACCTGCCATTCACCGCCCAGGTTGAACGCGTTCGCGCCGTTGTTCCACGGCAAATAATTTGGCGTCGAATCCAGCATTTCGCCGGGATCGGTCAGCGGCACGCCGACCAACGTGATCGGGTAACTTCCGTTCCAGGTGCTCACGCCGCTGGCGTCCACCGCCTCCAGATTGGAAAAGGACTCGGCCCTGAGGGGGTTCGCGACCAGCAGCAAGCCGGCAAAACCAACGGTTACCGGGTGAAAGATGGTTGTCCAAGCCCGTCGCAAATCCGGCGCTTGACCGCAGGCTGATTGAAGTGTTACGCTCACGAACAACAGTGTTACCGGTTTGATTGATGTTACGCAATATAAAAATCGTGTTACTAACAAGTTATTAGTCGGCATTTATGCACATACCGGACGGATTTATCGACGGCAAGACGGCGGCGGCGGCGGCGGTCGTTTCGGCCGCGGGCGTGGGTTTTGCCCTGCGCCAGGTGCGGCGCGAACTGCCGCCGCGCAAGGTCCCGTTGCTGGGTCTGGCGGCGGCTTTTCTGTTCGCGGCGCAGATGGTGAATTTCCCGGTGGCGGGCGGAACATCCGGCCACCTCGTCGGCGGTGCGCTGGTGGCGGCCCTGCTCGGGCCAAGCGCGGCGGTAGTCGTCGTCACCACCGTCCTGATCGTGCAATGTTTTTTATTCCAAGACGGCGGCGTCACCGCGCTGGGGGCCAACATTTTCAACATGGCCATCATCAATTCCGTCGCCGGTTACTCAATTTACCGGCTGGTAGGCCGGTGGCTCAAAGGCCCGCGCGGACAGGTGACGGCAATTGGCTTTGCCGCCTGGTGCGCGACCGTGCTGGCGGCGATTTGTTGCGCCGGCCAATTGGCTTGGTCCGGCACGATTCCCTGGTCGGTGGCGTTTCCCGCCATGGCCACCGTGCACATGCTCATCGGCGTCGGTGAAGGCTTGATCAGCGCGCTGGTGTTCCTGGCCGTCAGCCGCGCCCGGCCTGATCTGATTGCCGCAACCACACCGACCGGTGGATCCCAACGCCCCGGCGAACTGTTGGGTTATGGATTGCTGGTCACGCTGGGCGTGGCGGTCTTTGTGGCGCCGTTTGCGTGTTCGTGGCCAGACGGATTGGATTCCGTGGCGGAAAAGTTCGGCTTTAGCCACAAGACCTTGGCGGTATTGCCGGCGCCAGCGCCGGATTATCAAATGCCTGGGATTCACTGGGCGGTTGGCGCGACGGCCACGGCGGGAGTGATCGGTTGTCTGATTGTTTTTGGGCTGGCGCTGTTGATGGGACGCTGGCTGGTGCCCAAACCGAAGGAGCCGTGAGCGTTCATCTGATCAGCCATCATCACGCGCACCACGAAAGTCCGGTGCACCGGTTGCCAGCCGGGCTGAAGCTGGGAGTGGCGCTGATCGTCATCGCGGGTACCGTTATCCTGCCGATCCGGTGGCATGCTTGGTTTATCAGCGTAGCGGCGATGCTGATTTTGACAATGGGGTTGAGCCGGTTGCCATTGTTCTTTGTCCTGAAACGGCTGTTGGTGTTGTCGCCGTTCGTGCTGGGGGTGGTGCTGGTCAATGCCTTCCAGCCGGCTGGGCGGGCCAACTGGCTGGCCGTTGCGGTGAAAAGCGGCTTGTGCCTGCTTACCGTCATACTGGCCTCCAATACGACACCCTTCAGCCAGACTCTCCGCGTGCTCAAGTCCCTGCATGTTCCAGCGCTGCTCGTCACCACGATAGCACTCATGCACCGTTATCTGTTCGTGCTGGCGGACGAGGTGGAGCGGATGCGCCGGGCGCGCGCGGCCCGCACGTTCACGCGCGGACGGCGATTCGAATGGCGGACGCTGGCCACCGTGGTCGGGCAATTGTTCATCCGCGCCTCGGAACGGGCCGAGCGCATCTACGACGCGATGTGCGCCCGGGGGTGGAAATGAATGCGATCGAGGTCACCAATCTGAAATACCGTTATCACGACGGCACCGAGGCGCTGCGGGGGATCAGTTTCCGCATCGCCACCGGCGAATGCGTGGCCTTGCTCGGCCCGAACGGTTCCGGCAAATCCACCATCCTTCTGCATTTGAACGGCATTTTGCCAGAGAAACCGTCCGGTGACGGCACGGTTAGGATTTTGGACCACACGGTTGCGCCGCCGACCATGGAAAAAGTCCGCCGCCAGGTCGGCCTGGTGTTTCAGGACCCGGACGACCAGCTTTTTTGTCCGACGGTGCAGGAGGATATTGCGTTTGGCCCGCAGCAGTTGGGTTGCAGCGACGGGGAGGTGGCCGCGCGCGTTGAAAAGGCGCTCGCCCAGGTGGGTCTGACCGGCTTCGGCTACCGGGCTACCCATCATTTGAGTCACGGCGAAAAGCGCCGTGCCTGCCTGGCCGGCGTGCTGGCATGCGCGCCGGAGATTTTGATACTGGATGAACCGACGAGCGACCTCGACCCGCGTGGCCGGCGCGAGTTCAAGGCATTGCTCCGGGAAATTCCGGCGACGAAACTGATCGCCACGCACGATTTGGAACTGGCGGTTGAACTGTGCGACCGGGCCATCGTTTTGGATCACGGACAGATCGTCGCCGACGGGCGGACGGTGGAATTGTTGAACAACGAGAGTTTGATGCTGGCGCACGGTCTGGAGTGCCCGCACATTTTACGGCACCGACATCCGCACTGATTTGCGTTGGCCGGGCACATTTTCTGCTTTCCAAAATTCCGCGGCCGAATTAGCGTTGGGGCGGCCGGTGGCGGACAAAGTTGGCCATGAAAACCATATATTTCATTGAGGATGACCCGGTGGTGGTGAAGGTTTACGGCGCGAAATTTCAGCGCGAGGGTTTCCGGGTGGAGGTGGCGGAGGACGGCCTGGCTGCCCTGAAAAACCTGCTCAAAATCAAACCCGACATTGTGCTATTGGATCTGATGATGCCCAAATTCAACGGCGTGGACGTGTTAAAATACATCCGGTCCACCCCCGAATTGCAGAAGACCCCGGTGATCATCCTGTCCAACGCCCACATGACAGCCCTGGCGCAGGAAGCCGCAGCCTTTGGCGCTGAGAAGGCCCTGCTCAAATCCAGTTGCACTCCCAGCATCCTGCTCGAAGCCATCAACAACCTGCTGCGCGGCGCGGAGGCGGACAGCAACTCGACCCAGCGCCTGGCCGCGCCGAAACCGCCTTCGGACAAGCCGCCATCCTGATTCCGGGGCGGGGCCTTAATATGGTGCAGCGTTGAGCCAGCGGCTCAACCGTCGAGCGGTAGGCTCGACCCGGTCGCCGCCAATTGAAAACCCAGCTGATTCCAAAATTGGCTTGCCAAGCCCGCTCGACGACCGGCATTATCCGACATGGCAGCCACGCGACAGTCCTCTTCCGATGATCCGTTCTACCAACCGGCGGATCAGTTCTTCCCCGCAAATCAAAAGCTTGGCCTGACGTTTGATGACATCACACTGGCCACGCTCTATTCGGAAATTCTCCCGCGCGACACGCAACTCGACACCACGCTGGCGGAAGGATTGCAGCTCAACATCCCCGTCATTTCCTCCGACATGGATACCGTCACCGAGTCGCGCATGGCCATTGCCATGGCGGCCAACGGCGGACTGGGCCTCATCCATTACAACCTGCCGGAACGGCAGCAGCTTTCCGAGGTCAGCCGCGTCAAACACCACGTGCACGGCCTCATCCAGGAACCGGTGACGGTGGCGCCCGACCAGCTCATCGGCGACGTCCTGAAAATGATCGAGGAACGAAAGTTCGCCTTCGGCACCTTTCCCGTGGTGGACCAGACCGGGAAATTGGTCGGGCTGTTGTCCGGCCACGTGGTCAAGCCGCGTTATGCCAAGCGCAAGGTGGCCGAGGCGCTCACCCCCCGGGCGCAAGTCCATACCATCCACCGGAAAGAACTCGGCAAGGATCCCATCGCCCGCGCCGACAAATTTTTCAACGAGCACCTGGGTATTCACAAGCTGCTGGTGGTGGATGAAAAGGACCATTTGCGCGGCCTGTTCACCATGAGCGACATCGAACGGATCGCGCAGGAACGCAACGCGCAGTTCAAGCCGGCCCGCGACGCGCATTTCCACCTGATGTGCGGCGCGGCCGTTTCGGCCACCCGCAATGCCTTCGGCGAACTGGATCGCGAGCGCATCCTGAACCACGTGGGTGGGCTGGTGGAACGCGGCGTGGACGTGGTGGCCGTTTCGACCGCGCACGGCCACAGCAAGGGCGTGGGCGACACCGTGAAGGTGTTGCGCGACGCCTTTCCGAAGTTGCCCATCATCGCCGGCAACGTCACCAGCGCGGCCGGCGTGGAATACCTGGCCGACTGCGGCGCCAACGCCGTCAAGGTGGGGCAGGGGCCGGGTTCCATCTGCACCACGCGCGTGGTGGCCGGCGTGGGCATCCCGCAAATGACGGCGCTGTACGTCTGCTCGCGCGCGGCGGCAAAGAAGAAAATCGCCATCCTCGCTGACGGCGGCATCACCAAGTCCGGCGACATTGTGAAGGCGCTGACGCTGGCACAGGCGGTGATTTGCGGCGGGATTTTCGCCGGCTGCACCGAGGCGCCCGGCGACATCATCGAAATCGGCGGCAAACTGTACAAGCAGTATCGCGGCATGGGCAGCCTGGCCGCCATGAAGGCCGGGTCGGCGGCGCGTTACGGCCAGCCGACCAATCCCACGCAAAAGGTTGCCGCCGAAGGCATCGAGGCGCTCAAGGAGGCCTGCGGCTCGGTGGACCGGGTGCTGGCCCAGCTCATCGGCGGCATCCAGTCCGGCATGGGTTATCTCGGCGCGGCCAATCTGGCGCAACTCCGGGAGAAAGCCCGCTTCATTCGCGTCAGCCCCGCCGGCATGAAGGAAGCCGCCCCGCACGACGTGGTGGAATTGAAGACGGGGAATTAGTTAGTAGTTGATAGTTAGTGGTCAGTAGCTAACCATCTGGAAGATCACGCCCGATTGACTTCAAATAGGAATTTAGTTGCGGGACAAGATTGTCCACCAACGGTTTGATTTTCCTTACGTCAGCCGACGTAAGCAGGTTTCGTTTGAAGGCGCGTCGAAGGAAATGTTGGGTTTCATTCAACGAGCCCCGCGCGGTCTTCACAAAACGCCGGTTGTCCTGGAAACTATGGCGACCAGTTCCTTCGGCAATATTTGCGCCGATGCTGTCAGCGCTCCGCACGATTTGTCTGCCGACCGTGTCGCGGGCGAACGTGTTCCAACGGAGCACGATTTTCCAAATTTCGTCTGCCAGTTCTTCAGCCAGCTTATAGACCCGCAGATTCTCAAAATTTGTCCGATTCATTATTCGAAGTATTATCGCGTTCAGCTATTCCAGGCACCGATTACCGACTACCCAGCGCCGACAACGCTACGGACTACCGACTACTGACCACCAACTGGCTCCTAAAACACGATGGGCTCGTTCAACTTGCCGCATTGGATGCAGCGGGATCGGTCCACGTCGGCGTCGTCGGTATAGACATAACCGCATTTTTCACAGCGGAAGATGCGGTCCTCGGTGTGCGTCGGCCCGAACCGGCGGCGGCGCATTTCCGAATAGATGCCGATGCCGCATAGCGCGCCCAGCATGAACGCCACATAGACCACGATCATGGCGGGAATGCTCATGAAATAGCGCGGGTTGAGCCGTTCACGGTTGGATTGGTTGCATCCGTGCCGGCGCCGGCGGCAGACGCGGGGCGGAGGGCATTTTTAATGGTTAGATTCATCGCTAACCGCTGGGCGGTTGGTGGCAGGAGGGGGCACGGTGTGCCAATCGATGACCAGCCGGCCCTGGGTTGGCCTTGGACCCGGCGCAAACCGCGCGCCGCGGGCCAGCTCGAGCGCCCGCTGGTCCGCGACATCATATCGGCTGGCAGCCACCGCCGGATCATCCGCCGGCAACAGAACCGCGGAAACTACGTTCCCGGCCGCATCCACCAACAGCTGCACCCGGCTCGGCGCAATCACATCGTTGTAGGGCAGCGACGGGATCGGGGCCGGATTGAGCAACGGGCGCTGGGCCAGTTCGCCTTCGACGCGCAGGGTCGAGGCCGGCGCCAGCACGGGCTCGATGGGCGAAACGGGCGCGCTGAATTCGAGCGGTGGTTTTAATTGCAGCGCATAGGCGGCAAACCGGTTGGTCTGCATGAACTCGTTGAAAACGGAGCCCAGAACTTCGCTGGACAATTCCAGCGAGCCGGAGGGTTCGGTCCAGCGGGAAGAGGGAGGTTCGGCAACGGCGGGTCGCAGCCGGAACGCGGACGCGAGATCCGCCGGATGCGGTACGGCAAAAAGGGTGGGGTCATCAAGCGCGAGAAGCACCCCGGCCTCTCCCATGAGTTGCAGCGCAGGAGCGCGGGTGGCCGGGCGCGGAATGATGGGCTGGCGCGCGCCGAAGGCGAATAATAACCCAACGTGCGCCGCGAAAATCAGCATCCCGACGGTCAACCACCGGCTGCGCGTCCAGGCAAGATTTCCGGGCTGATCGGTCCCGGCCGGCCCGGCGGATGAGGTGTCGGCAGCCGCCGGGTTCATGGTTCGGGGGGGAGGTTGACCGAGCGCGGCAGGGTGGCCAGCAGCGCATTGGTGATCCCGGCATCGCGTGCCAACAGCGTCAGGCGTATCAACTGGCCGTAGGTCACCGTTCTGTCGGCGTGGATGACGAGCGTGAGCGGCTCGCGCGCCTTGCGGGCGGCGCCGGCGAGGGCGGTTTTGAGTTGGTCTTCGGTGACCATTTGATTGGCGAAGTACAATCGCCCCTCGGCGTCCACCGCCATGGCCACGGTGGGTTGGTCCGTTCCCGGCAGACCATCGGCCCGCGGCGGGCGGATGACGACCCCCGGGGTATAGATCAGGCCGCCCAGCATCAGGAAGATGACCAGCAAAAACGCGACCGTCGCGTAGGGCGCCATGTCGAACGGTCCGCGCAGCAGCCGGTAATGGCGCGGGAATTTCATGCCGGGCAATCCCGGTGGGCGGGAAGGCAGGTGGGCGGCGTTGGTTTCGGAGGCAAGTTCATGACACCATTTTCCGGCGTTTGCCTTGGCTATTTCGAATGTCCATTCCCGTTCTCACTGAGGATGTTGACGATTTCGGCTCCGGAACGCTCCATGTCCAGCACGATCTTGTTGATGCGGCTCACGAGGTAGTTGTAGCCGGCGTGGACCGGGATGGCCACCGCAATGCCCGCGGCCGCGCAAATGAGCGACTGCCAGACGCCAGCTGACAGGGTGTTGAGGTGCGCGTACAGGCCGTCCGCCTGCAATTGCATGAAAATCCGGATGAAGCCGACGATGGTGCCCAGCAGGCCCAGGAGCGGAGCGATTTGCGCAATGGTCGCCAGCAGGTTCAGCCGTTCCTCCAGCAGCGGCACTTCGGTCAAGCCGGCCTCCTCCACCGCCTCCCGCACGCGCTCGCGTCCGCGGTCGCGGTTGAGAATGGCGGCCTTCACGATGCGGGCGACCGGGCCGGGCGTGGCGTCACAGATGGAAATGGCCTCGACCACGTTGTCGCGCTTGAGCACGGTCCGGACGCCGTTGAGGAACTCGGCGGAATTGATTTGCGAGCGGTGGCAATAGAGCACGCGCTCGATGAAGGTCGTGAGGGCGACGGCCGCGGCGAGCAGAATCAGCCAGATCACCGGGCCGCCCTGGGTCAGCAGCATTGGCATGAAGTTTTTATAGGCGGTTGGGCGACGGGTGACAAGTGACAAGTGACGAGTGACCGGAACCCCCGGCTTCCAAACTAATTTTTTTCTTGGCGTTCTCCGCGCCCGGGTGGATAGACTCGGACATGGAAAAACCCGACCAGCTCCGAGAATTGTTCCGCATGCAGCAGGCCCTCAACGAGCGCATCGGCGTCAAAACCGCCGGCCTGAGCGAAGCCGACCAGACCAAATGGGTCTTGAATTACTGCCGGGCAATGTCGCAGGAAATCGCCGAGCTCACCGACAGCGTGCCGTGGAAATGGTGGGCCAAATACCAGAAATTCGACGAGCAGAATGCCCGCGTCGAGGTGGTGGACCTGTTTCATTTCCTCATCAGTCTGGCGCAGGTGCTCGGCATGAGCGCCGACGACGTGTTCGCCGCCTACGTCAAGAAGAACGACGTGAACTTCAAACGGCAGGACAGCGGCTACACGCAGAAGGACGAGCACGACTCGAAGCATATTTGATCCGCGCGTGCGCCTGCCTCAAAGGCAAAAAATTTCTCGGCAACCGCCACCGACCGGCTAACATCAACTCGGAATGACCCGACCCGACAAAACTCGATCCCCCGGTGGCAACGTCCCGCCACGTTGGCGCCACGAGGTCGAGCGGGTGCTCATCACCGAGCCGCAGATCGCCCGCCGCATCCGCGGGCTGGCGCGCGAAATCGAACGCGATTTCCGCGGTCGCGAAATGGTGGTTGTCTCCCTGCTCAACGGCACGGTCCTGTTTCTGGCGGACCTCATCCGGCATTTGTCGCTGCCGCTGCGCCTGGATTTCATGGGCGTCTCCAGCTATGGCGCCGGCACGGAGTCGGGTGACCTGGTCTTCACCAAGGAACTGCGGCTGGACGTGCGCGGACGCGACGTGCTGCTCGTGGATGACATCCTGGATACCGGCAAGACCATCAGCCGGGTGCTGCCCAAGCTCCGCGCCCTCAAGCCGCGCCGGATTAAAATTTGCGTGCTGCTCGACAAACCCTCCCGCCGCGTCGAAGACATCGAGGCCGATTACGTCGGCTTTGAAATCCCCGATTTCTTCGTGGTCGGCTACGGCCTCGATTTCGCGGAGCGCTACCGGAACCTGCCGTTCGTCGGCATCTTGCATCCGCACATTTACAAGCAGGCCTGCCAGCGCGTGGGCGAAGCCTTCTGTCACGGCAAATAAATCATGGACCTCCGCTTCCTGAGTCTGCTCGGCTGGTTGACGATGATGGCCGCCGCGTGGCTGATTTCCTACGACCGCAAACGGTTCCCCTGGCGTACGGTCATCTGGGGCGTCGGCCTGCAATTCACCCTGGCCGTGCTGATATTAAAAATGCCCTGGGGCGGCGCGCTGTTCGAATTCGCCGGCAAGGTGATTCAAAAACTCATCCTGTTTTCCAATGAGGGCTGCAAATTTGTTTTTGGCCCCTTGGCGAATGAAGATCTGCTGACGGAAAAACTGGGTCCCGGCAACGCGGTGATTTTTGCCATCCTCGTCATGGGCACCATCATCATCGTGGCCTGCATTTCCTCGCTGCTGTATCACTGGGGCATCTTGCAGCGAATCGTGCGCGCCGTTGCCTGGGTGATGCGCACCATCATGCGGACCAGCGGCAGCGAAACGCTCTCCGCCTGCGCCAACATCTTCATGGGTCAAACCGAGGCGCCATTGATGATCCGGCCCTACGTTCCGCGCCTGACGCGCAGCGAATTGATGACCATCATGGTCTGCGGCATGGCGCACATCGCCGGCGGCGTCGCGGCCGTCTATGCGGACATGGGCCGGCGGGCAGGCTACCCGAACACCGCCGGACACCTGCTCGCCGCGTCGGTCTTGAACTGTCCCGCCGCCCTGCTGATCGCCAAGATCCTGCTGCCCGAAACCGAGAAAAGCGAAACCGCCGCCAGCGCGCCCGCCACCGTGCCGCGCACCACGGCCAATTCCATTGACGCCATCTGCCGCGGCGCGAGCGATGGCTTCAACCTCGCGCTGAATGTCATCGCCATGCTCATCGCGTTCATTGCCATGATTGCCCTGGCGAATTACGTCATCCAGTATCCGCAGACGCACTTTTTCGGCATGGCCGCTCCGGTGACCCTTCAGAAGTTTTTCGGCTGGGTTAACGCGCCGTTTGCCTGGCTGATGGGTGTGCCGGCGCACGATTGCGTCAAGGTCGGCCAGATTCTCGGCGAACGCGTCGTGCTGAACGAATTTGTCGGTTACCTCGACCTCACGACCAACGCGCCGGCATTGGCGCTCGACCCGCGGAGTTTCACCATCGCCACCTATGCGCTGTGCGGGTTCGCGAATTTCTCAAGCATCGCCATCCAGGTTGGCGGCATCGGCTCGCTCGCCCCCGAGCGCCGCAGCGAGATGGCCAAGATCGGGTTCCGCGCCATGTGCGGCGGCCTGCTGGCGGCTTACATGACCGCGTCGCTCGCCGGATTGTTGCTTTAACCATATGCCGGTCCGTTTGTCGCAATTGACGCGCCGGGAATTTCTGAAACGCGCGGCGCTGGCGGGCGCGGGTCTGGGGCTCGGGTCAGTCGCCGCTCCGAAATGTTACGCCGGTCTGTTCGGCAAGGGCCGGGACAAACACACCTTCGCCTTTTTCTCCGACACGCACATTGCTGCGGATGCCGCACTGACGCACAGCGGCGTCAACATGGCGGATAATCTGAGTGCCTGCGTGCGGGAACTCGCCGCCTGGCCGGTGCGGCCGGCCGCGGTAATCGTCAACGGCGACCTCGCGTTCACGTCCGGCCTGCCGGGCGATTACGCGACATTTGGTAGATTGTTTGAACCCGTCCGCGGGCTGGCGCCGGTTCATCTCACGCTCGGCAACCACGATGAGCGGGACCATTTCTGGCAGGCCTTCCCGCGCGATGCGTCAGAAGTAAAATCCGTACCGCAAAAACAGGTGGCGGTGTTCCGCAGCCAGCGGGCGAACTGGTTTCTGCTCGATTCGCTGGACGTGCCGGACACTGCCCCCGGCGAATATGGCGCTGCGCAGCTCGACTGGCTGGGACGCGAACTCGCGGCGCGGCCGGGCAAGCCGGCGATCCTCGTCGGCCATCATAACCTGCAGCCGCCGGGCGGCAAAACAGGTTTGAAGGATTCGGCGGCGTTGGAGGAATTGTTCGCGCGGCACCGGCAGGTGAAGGCGTACATTTTCGGGCACACGCACAACTGGCACGTGGAGACGCACCCGAGCGGCGTGCAGCTCGTCAACCTGCCGCCGACCGGCTATGTCTTCAAGGAAGGCCGTCCCAGCGGCTGGGTGCGGGTCACGCTGGCTCGCGAAGGCATGGAAGTCGAGTTGCGCGCGCTGGATGCAAACCATCCTGAACACGCGCAGATCAGGCAGCTCCCGTGGCGGGCGGATTGAAGAAGCTGGTGGGGCGAGCGTACGGTGCCTCCTCACCGCATAGGTGACACTTTA
>Ga0335069_10000571_pt1 | contig 61942 bp, 62 predicted proteins | sample Lox_Sample_11_FD_206714 | JGI IMG/M metagenome (GOLD analysis project Ga0335069, IMG submission 206714) | Soil microbial communities from Loxahatchee National Wildlife Refuge, Florida, United States - Lox_Sample_1.1 | ecosystem: Environmental > Terrestrial > Soil > Wetlands | place: USA... | reverse complement strand
GCGATGGGTGCTTTCGGGCGTTTCTCAACAATGATCTAATCGGCGCGGTGATTTATGGCGGCATTCTGTTTGCTCTCCTGGCGCAGATGCCGCCATTTATTACTCGCTGAATCCGGCCGGAAAAAAAGCCCGGCATGGCCGGGCTTTTTGAAGTTCGATCTGCGCTGCTTAAAAGAATGTGTAAATCAGGTTGACGGAGAAAAGATCCACATCCCCTTTCCCGCTGTTATTGGTTCCCAGGCTGAAATAGCGCTCCCATTCCCCGCGTACGCCAAAATTGCGGTTGAAATCGAATTGAGCCCCCAAGCCGGCTTCTCCCCTGACGTCATCGCTGCTGTCGGAAGTGGCTCCCGCTGCCGCAAGCGCTGCAGCGAGCGCCGGGCTGGCGCCGGAAATGTTGACGGTCGTTTTGCTCGATGCGTAAATTGCGCCGCCTCTGGCGTAAACTGAGAAACTATCGTTCACCGGCAAAACCCCGATCAAATCAACAAAAGGTCCGGAAGCCTCAATATCTTCCGAAACAGTGAGCGTCGTCGGGGCAGTAAAGTTGGCAGTTTGATTGAATTTGCCCAGATCAACGTATCCAGCCTCAACTGCAAAATTCGGATTGAAATGATAGCCGGCGAAGATTTTCCAGCCGGTATCGCTTTCGTCCTTCGACTGCGTAAATGTCGTGCCTGCGATCGGCGCAATGTCATCAATGCTCACCCGGGAATATCCAATACCAGCTCCCACGTACCAGCAGCCGCATTTTTGGTTCATGGCCGGTCCGCCATCGGCAAATGCAGTCGCAGCGCCCGCAAGCAAACAGCTACCGATAACTGAAGCAGCAATTTTTTTCATATTTTCCCCTTGGTTTGGATTAAGGCCGATATTTTTCGGCTTTTATGCGACACAAATCAGATTTTATTACAGCATAAGGCCGGAACTGTGTCAAAAGCCTATATAAGGCAAAAAATAGCCGGGGGCGACCCGGCTATAGAGACAAAGGCGCGGTTTTTTGGTTAGAACTTTAGTACCGCGCCAGCTGAATACAGGTTGACCTTGGGATCGCCGACGGTATTGCTGTTGCCGACCCCGTTGTATCGCTCGAAATCGGCGCGCAGGCCGAAGTAGTCATTAAAATCGTACTGCATCCCGGCGCCGAATTTCACGTTCCACCCGCGGTCGTCGATTTCTGACGTGGTTCCGGAAGGCATGGGCACATTGGATTCGGACTGCCAATTGTAGCCGCCGAGACGGCCGAGCAGAGAAAAATTTGTACTGAGGGGAATATAGCCGACGAGGTCGAGGTTGATCAGCTTGGCCCTGAAATTTCCGGTGAACGTGCCGAGATCAGTCAGGCTGGTGAAACTGCTTCTTCCCAAATCAGTGTAGCCGCCTTCGATCGCGAAATTGCCGAAGCGGTAACCGAGTTGTCCTTTATAGCCGGTATCGTTGGTATTGACGGTAGAAGCTGACGCCATGAACCCGTTGCGCAGATTCAGCGCGTCAATTGAAGTGACATCCGCAGAGATGTTGGAATGCCCGATGCTGCCCACCACATAAAAATTGTTCTTGTCATCCGCATGGGCTGACGGAATGGCCGGAACCCAGGCCGCCGATGCTGCGGCAAGAACCATAAATAGTTTCTTGGTCTTCATACAGTTAGTTACCTTCCCTAATTTTCCATCGCGTTCGACAGATAGCCCAGCAATCAAGGAAGAGTTTAAAGAAAAACATTAACTTGTCAATATAAGATTATGCTGTAAATGGGAAAAACATATATATCATGGGGGCTTTTTACTTTAATAGATTGATTTTGTTCGTTTATTTTTTATATAGCCATTCCAGCAGGGCATCCTGCGCAGATTGAACGGCACCGGCCTTGGGATCATTGACCATAAAAACAACAACAAGATGATGCCCTTGAGCATCGGACAAATAACCGGCAATGGATCTTGCGTTGTCGAGAAGGCCGGTTTTGATGTGGGCCTGCCCCGCCACGCTGGTGTCCACAAGGCGTTTTCGCATGGTGCCGTCGACTGCGACTATGGGCAGAGACGCCGTCAATTCCGGCATCAACGGGCTGCGGTAAGCGTCAAGCAATAATCGACCGAGGTCTTTGGCGCTGATCTGGCTACTGCGCGATAACCCCGAGCCGTTTTCCAGGACCAATTCCGGGAATATCAATCCTCTTCCTGCCAGCCATTTTTGAATCACGTCTGTCGCATCGGTTTCGGTGCCGGGCGGTCCCGCATCCCCTGCCGCACCCAGTGTCAGAAATAGTTGGCGAGCCATCACATTGTTGCTGAATTTGTTGATGGCCCTGACGATTTCGGCGAGCGGCCGGGACTGATGCACGACAAGCGGTTGGGCCCCCTGGGGCACGCTTCCCTCATGTACGCCGCCGTTGAACGATCCACCGAGTTCGCGCCAGAGCAGAGTGAACAGGGCGTGGACATAATGTTCATGATCCAGCACGCTGTATTCGCGTTCCTGCTCCCCGCATGCCAACGAATAATTGCCGCCCAGCACCAAATCCGCATGTGTCCCATCGTCGGCGGTTTCGTGGGTAAGCCGCTTTGCCCAATCACCGCAGGGTTCGTTGTCGAGCACGATGTGACTGCGTACCCTGACTTGCGGCAACGACGGTGCAGTCAACAGGGTCAATGAGCCTCGTTCCGGATTCGGGATGAATTCCAGTCGGACTGCTTTGTAATTGACGAGTATTGCATCGGGCAAGGTGTTATAGGGCCGGGCCGGTTCATTGTCGAAGCGTGCGGGATCGCTTGCGGCGGGCTGAAAATAGCTATGGTCGAGCACAAGATCGCCTCGGATCCTGCGCACTCCGCGCTGACGGAGTTCGCTCAACATCAGCCAGAATTCCTCCAGCGTGAGTTGCGGATCCCCGTACCCCTTGATGATCAGGTCGCCTTTTACCACCCCATTGCGCGGGGGAGTGTTCGAATAAATTTCCGTTTTCCAGGTGTAAGCGGGTCCGAGCAGGGAAAGAGCGGCGTAGGTTGTCACCAGTTTCATGGCCGATGCGGGGTTAAGCGGCCGATCCGCATTCATCATCAACAGGGGTCGGTCGGACTCCACGTCCCGGACATAAAGGCCGATGCTGGCCGGGGGGATACCGGCTTGCGCCAGCGCCGTTGCCACGGGCGGTGGCAGTTCGGCAAGATCTTGGGCTGTCCCGGCGACTGCATAACACCACAGGCAGGCGGCGATTATTTTTGGCCAGAGTCGTTTACGCATGTCAGAGGGCTACGGTCGAATGCGCGGCCGGCACTACCGCATTCCAGCCCAGCTGTATCTGTACCGTGTCGCGGAATATCCGCGCGGCGTCAGCTTCGCCGTGGACGATGAAGATCTGTCGTGGCGGTTTTCGGAAATGCCGCAGCCATGCGAGCAGCCAGTTCTGGTCGGCATGTGCGGAAAGTCCGCCTATGGTATAGACATCGGCGCGAACGGGAATTTCCTCCCCGAAGATGCGCACCTGCGAAGCATGGTCGACGATGCGGCGGCCAAGGGTTCCTTGCGCCTGGAATCCGGCGAAGATTATCGTGCATTCCCTGCGCCCGAGATTGTGCGTGAGATGATGCTTGATGCGACCGCCTTCGCACATGCCGCTTGCCGAAATGATCAATGCGCCGCCACGAATCCGGTTTAGCGCGATCGATTCCTCGACGCTTTCGACAAATGTCACATGCGGCCGGCCGTTTCCCGCCAGCATCGCAGTAAGCACATCACGCGTATGCGGCGCCAGCAAGGCACGATGACGAAGCATGATTTCGGTGGCCTGCGTCGCAAGCGGCGAATCGACGTATATATGCAGATCCGGCACCGCATTGCGAAGACGGAGGTCGCCGAGCAGATAAAGCAGATCCTGGGTTCGCCCGACCGCAAATGCCGGAACGATCACGTTGCCGCGTTTGTGCACCAGTGTATCGTTGATCGCATGGGTCAGTTCCTTGATCGTGTCCGGCAGGGATCTATGCAGACGGTTGCCATAGGTGGATTCGACAAGCACGATGTCGGCGTCTTCAATCGCAGCCGGCTCCGGCAGCAGCGGCTTGCCCTGCCCGATATCGCCAGAGAACACGATTTTGCGTGTTTGCCCATTTTCTTCCACCCATGTTTCGATGATTGCGGCGCCCAGAATATGTCCCGCATCGCGAAAGCGGCAGCGCACGCCGCGCCCGGGCGTGATCATGGTTTCATAACCGATGTCGCGTATTTTCCCGAGAGACACTTCGACATCCCGCGTGGTATACAACGGCTCCGAAAACCCTGATTCGTGCTTGTCATGCGAGGCGGATCGGCGATGCCATTCAGCCTCCTTTTCCTGTATGTGCGCCGAGTCGAGCAGCATCACACGCAACAGATCGGCCGTCGCGTGCGTTGTGAATATGGGACCGGCAAAGCCCGCTGCGACCAGCCGTGGCAACAATCCGGAATGATCGATGTGCGCATGTGTGAGAAGCACGAAATCAAGCGACCGCGGGTCAAACCCGAACGGGGCCCGATTCCTGGCGTCGGCCTCGTGGCCACCCTGAAACATGCCGCAGTCGACGATGAAACGCACAGCGCCGGTATCCACCAAATAGCAGGAGCCGGTGACCTCCCCGGCCGCGCCTAAAAAGGTGAGCCTCATGTTGCGTCTGTGGCAAATTGTTCCGCCAGAGCGAGCACACGCCCGACAAGCAGATTTATTTCGTCTTCGGCAATTACGTAAGGCGGCATCAGGTAGACGGTATTGCCGATAGGGCGCAACAACAGTCCCCGTTCAAGTGCCGCCACATAGAACCGGCGGCTGAATTCCCGCTCCGGCGTTTCAACATCGAAAGCCCAGATCATGCCGCAGTTGCGCAGATTGTTGATCCGCGGAAGCCGTGCGAGTGGCGCGAGCAAACGATCGATCAACGCGGCCTTGACGCGGTTGGATTCGAGTGCATCATCCTCCATGAATATATCCAGTGTCGCAAGCGCGGCGCAACACGCCAGCGCATTGCCGGTGTAGGAGTGCGAGTGGAGGAATCCCCGCGCGACGTCATCGTCGTAAAACGCGGCGTAGACGGCGTCGGTGGTCATTACTGTTGACAACGGCAAGTAGCCGCCGGTGATTCCCTTGGACAGGCACAGAAAATCGGGCGTGATGGCGGCCTGCTCGTGCGCGAAGAAGGTGCCGGTGCGGCCGCAGCCGGTCATGACTTCATCAGCGATCAAATGTACTTGATACTGGTCGCACAGCTTGCGCGCGCGGCGCAGGTATTCGGCATCATACATTGCCATGCCGGTTGCACCCTGTACCAGCGGTTCGATGATCAATGCCGCGGTTTCGGCATGATGCCGCTGAAGATGATTTTCGAGCGCCGCCGCGCAACGCTCGGCGTAAGCACGCGGCGATTCGCCCGGTTCGGCGTTTCGCCAGTCGGGATTTACCACCTGAGTGCTGCGCATCAGCAGCGGCGCGTACGCGTCTTTGAACAACGATACATCGGTGACCGCCAGCGCACCCAGAGTTTCACCATGATAGCTGTGGGCAAGGCTCACGAAGCCGCTTTTTTGCGGCTGACCGCTGTTGCGCCAAAAATGGAAACTCATTTTGAGCGCGATTTCGACTGCAGATGCACCGTCGCTGGCGTAGAAACAGTGGCCAAGCCGGCTCCCGGTCAATGCGCTCAGGCGTTCGGATAATTCGATCACGGGCACATGAGTAAAGCCTGCGAGCATCGCGTGCTCGAGCGTTCCGAGCTGGGAGTTCAGTGCGGCGTTGATACGCGGGTTGCAGTGTCCGAACAGGTTTACCCACCATGAGCTGATCGCATCGATGTAGCTGCGCCCGTCAAAGTCGTACAACCACACCCCTTCGCCGCGCGCGATCGGCACCAAAGGCAGCGTTTCATGCTGCTTCATCTGGGTGCAGGGGTGCCACACTGCATTGACGCTACGCATCAGCAGCGAGGCATTGCTGGAGTCCATACTTTTGCTTATCGGCGGCGGGGTCGCATAGGTGGGTCGCTCAAGTGTAGCACTCCGCATTTATTAGGCTCACCCAACGTCCGGATCTTTCCGGATCGCGTTCTCCGCCGCCGTGCTGACAAGCCGGACATTGCCAATTATTTGAAGGCTCAGGCATCCGCCCTAACTTATTTATCCGCCGACACATTTTTAAATGCGAGCGCACACTCACTTATGAATTTTCATTGCATGATATTGAAATAATTCATATTGTCTACTATTATTGGCAATCAGTATCAAAGAGTGCCAAGTGTTTTGGCTGTTATGTCAGATTGATCAAAAGGAGAGGTAACCATGAAGATTCGCCCTCTGCATGACCGCGTAATCGTTAAGCGGTTGGAGGAAGAACGCAAAACCGCTTCCGGCATCGTAATCCCGGATTCCGCGGCGGAGAAGCCTGATCAAGGCGAAATCAAGGCGGTAGGCAAAGGCAAGTTACTGGAAGATGGCAAAGTCCGGGCACTCGACGTCAAGGTCGGCGACCGTGTGCTGTTCGGCAAGTATTCCGGCCAGACCGTCAAGGTTGAAGGCGAAGAACTGCTCGTGATGCGCGAAGAAGACATCATGGGCGTGATTGAGTAACCCGCAGCAAACCAGGAGAAATCACATGGCAGCAAAAGACGTCAAATTTCATGATTCGGCCCGCCACAAGATCATCGCGGGCGTCAACGTACTGGCCGATGCGGTCAAAGTCACCCTTGGTCCGAAGGGACGCAACGTCGTGCTGGAACGTTCATTCGGCGCCCCGACGATCACCAAGGACGGGGTTTCAGTTGCAAAGGAAATCGAGCTGAAGGACAAGTTCGAGAATATGGGCGCACAAATGGTGAAAGAGGTTGCGAGCAAAACCTCTGATGTCGCCGGCGACGGCACCACCACCGCGACCGTGCTCGCCCAGGCCATCGTGCAGGAGGGGATGAAATTCGTTACCGCCGGCATGAACCCGATGGATCTGAAGCGCGGCATCGACAAGGCCGTTGAATCGGTTGTCGAAGAACTCAAGAAACTGTCCAAGCCCTGCACCACCAGCAAGGAAATTGCCCAGGTCGGTTCGATCTCGGCGAATTCCGATGAAAATATCGGCAAGATCATCGCCGACGCAATGGAAAAGGTGGGCAAGGAAGGCGTCATCACCGTCGAAGACGGCTCGGGACTGCAGAACGAACTCGAAGTCGTGGAGGGCATGCAGTTCGACCGCGGTTATCTGTCGCCGTATTTCATCAACAACGGCGACAAGCAGCTGGCGGTGCTCGAAAGCCCCTACGTGCTGCTGCACGACAAGAAAATCTCCAACATTCGTGACCTGCTGCCGGTGCTTGAACAGGTTGCGAAAGCCGGCAAGCCGTTGTTGATCATCGCTGAAGATGTTGATGGCGAGGCTCTTGCCACGCTGGTTGTCAACAACATCCGCGGCATCCTTAAAACCTGTGCCGTCAAGGCGCCGGGATTCGGCGACCGCCGCAAGGCGATGCTTGAAGATATCGCGATTCTCACCGGCGGTACCGTGATTGCCGAAGAAGTCGGGCTGACGCTTGAGAAGGCGTCATTGAACGACCTCGGTCAGGCCAAGCGCGTCGAAGTCGGCAAGGAAGAAACGACCATCATCGACGGCGCCGGCGATGCGAAGGCGATTGAAGCGCGCGTCAAAAATATCCGCACCCAGATTGACGAAGCCACCAGCGACTATGACCGCGAAAAGCTGCAGGAACGTGTCGCGAAACTTGCCGGCGGCGTGGCGGTAATCAAAGTCGGCGCGGCGACGGAAGTCGAAATGAAAGAAAAGAAGGCGCGCGTCGAGGACGCGTTGCACGCCACGCGTGCCGCAGTGGAGGAAGGCATCGTCGCAGGAGGTGGCGTGGCGCTGATCCGTGCGCGTTCCGGCCTGAGCAAGCTCAAGGCGGACAACCATGACCAGGAAGCCGGCGTCAAAATCGTGCTGCGCGCGCTGGAAGAGCCGATGCGCTGGATTACCGCCAATGCCGGCGACGAACCTTCAGTCGTGCTCAACAAAGTGGTCGAAGGCAAGGGTAACTATGGCTACAACGCCGCAACCGGCCAGTACGGCGATCTCGTCGAAATGGGCGTGCTTGATCCGACCAAAGTCACGCGTTGCGCGTTGCAAAATGCGGCGTCGGTTGCCGGCTTGATTCTGACGACCGATGCGATGGTCGCTGAATTGCCGAAGGAGGAACACTCCCACGGCGGTGGCGCGGGCGGCATGGGCGGTATGGGTGGCATGGATATGTAAGTGTAAGGCCGCTTTTGCGCGTTTTCGCGTTGTTCGTTGCAATAAAAAGCCCCGCGAAGCGGGGCTTTTTATTCGCCTTGACGCACTTGGGGATACGAGTTTAAATAGCGCCCTTTTATTGCACCGTTCGCATTCGTGAACGGCTCCGTGCGGCCAAGTAGCTCAGTTGGTAGAGCAGAGGACTGAAAATCCTTGTGTCGGTGGTTCGATTCCGCCCTTGGCCACCATTCCCGCGAAATGAAAAACGCTGATCAGGTTTTCTTCTCTTGCGAGCCGGATTTGCCGTCGCTTTTCATTTTATCTCCCGAACCGTCGCAAGCCAGCGCGGAAACCGAAATCAGGGTAAACATCAGGGCGATCAATGTGGCACAGCGTTTCATCCGGATATCTCCGTTCAGGTTGATTGAGGTGCAGGAGCAACTGTAAATCAATGACTGTCGGGCGCTCAAGCCCTTCCATGAGATAGACGAAATACGGAAAAGTTCGCGCGGCCGTGTCCCGGGGCGGGCGCCGATACCCACTGGCGCTCGTATTGTCGGTGGGCAACCACAGGAGTAAGATACCGCACCGTTTTTAAGGTCAAGAATTTATGAGGTTATTCGCATTCGGCATCAACCACCGGACGGCGCCGCTGGCGCTGCGCGAACAGGTGGTTTTCCATGCCGAAAATCTTGTCCAGGCGTTGCGCGATCTGGTGGACCGCCGTCCAGTGCAGGAGGCGGCCATCATCTCAACCTGCAACCGCACCGAGGTGTACTGCCATACCGATGAGCCGGCATCCGCAGTGCACTGGCTTTCCAATTACCACCAGCTCAAGGCGCAACATATCGCGCCGCATCTCTATGAATTGCCGCAGGAGCAGGCGGTCAAGCACGCGTTCCGTGTTGCCAGCGGGCTTGATTCAATGGTGCTCGGAGAGCCGCAGATCCTGGGCCAGTTCAAGGACGCGGTGCGCACGGCCGAATCGGCGGGGACGCTGGGCGTGTTGCTCAACAAGCTGTTCCAGCGCACATTCTCCGTCGCCAAAACGGTGCGCTCCGAAACCGATATCGGTGCCAGCACGGTGTCGATGGCCGCCGCCGCCGTACGCCTCGCCGAACGCATCTATCCGAGTATCGCGGAGCAGTGCATTTTGTTCATCGGCGCCGGCGAAATGATCGAGCTTGCCTCGACCCATTTCGCCGCTCAGCACCCCCATCACATGACGTTTGCCAATCGCACGCTGGAGCGCGCGCAGCATCTCGCGGATCGTTTTCGCGGTCACGTCATCACCCTGAATGATCTCGGATCTCAACTGGCGGTACATGACATCATCGTTACCTGCACCGCGAGTCCGCTGCCGATCATCGGTAAAGGCCTGGTCGAAAGCGCGCTCAGGGCGCGCAAGCACCGCCCGATCCTGATTATCGATCTGGCGGTGCCGCGTGACGTGGAAGTGGAAGCCGCGGAGCTTGACGACGTGTTTCTTTATACCGTCGACGACCTTGGCAAGATCGCACGCGAAGGACTCGACATACGCGAATCCGCAGTAGTGCAGGCCGAGGCGATTATCGAAACCGAAGTCGATGATTTCATGCAATGGATTGAAAACCGCGAACTGGTGCCGATGATACGCGCATTGCGCGATGACGCTGAGCGCGCCCGGCGGCGCGAAGTCGAACGCGCGGTTCGGCGATTGACGCGCGGCGACGATCCGCAGCAGGTGCTTGAGCAGCTGAGTCACGGCCTGACCAATAAATTTCTGCACGCGCCGACCCACGCGCTGAACCATATCAGCAACACCGACCGCGAACAGGTGGTGGCATTGCTGCGGCGACTGTACCGACTGCAGTCCCTGGAATGAAGCAGAGCATCGCCGCCAAGCTCGCCCAGCTTACGCTCCGGCTTGAAGACCTCGACCGCCTTTTAAGTTCCGAAGGGGCGACCGCCAATCTCGATACCTATCGAAAACTTGCGCGTGAACACGCCGAAATAGCGCCGGTCGTCGAACTCTATCGTTCGTGGCAGCGCGGCGAAAGGGACGTTGCCGCGGCCGAGGAAATGGCGGCTGATCCGGCGTTGCGCGAGTTCGCGGAAACCGAAATTCGCGACGCGCGGGGACGCATGACGCAGCTGGAGGCCGAGATCCAGAAGCAGTTGCTGCCGAAGGATCCGAATGACGAGCGCAATATTTTTCTTGAAATCCGCGCTGGCGCCGGCGGCGACGAATCGGCGTTGTTCGCCGCCGACCTGTTCCGCATGTACTCGCGTTTTGCCGAACGCAATGGCTTGCAGGTCGAGGTGATTTCGCAGAGCCCGAGCGAACTCGGCGGCTATAAGGAAATTATCGCCAAAGTCAGCGGACGCGGCGCGTATTCGAAACTCAAGTTCGAATCCGGCGGGCACCGGGTACAGCGCGTGCCGGCGACCGAGACACAGGGCCGCATCCATACCTCGGCGTGCACGGTCGCAGTGCTGCCCGAGGCGGACGAAGTCGGCGACGTCGTGCTCAATCCGGCCGAACTGCGGATTGACACCTTTCGCGCCTCGGGCGCCGGCGGTCAGCACGTCAACAAAACCGACTCGGCGATTCGCGTTACGCATCTGCCGACGGGACTGGTGGTTGAATGTCAGGATGATCGTTCACAACACAAGAACAAGGCGCGTGCGCTGGCAGTGCTGGCGGCGCGCCTCAAGGACAAACAGGTGCGTGAACAGCAGGCGAAGCTGGCGGCAACACGGAAATCGCTGATCGGCAGCGGCGATCGCTCGGAACGCATCCGCACCTACAACTTTCCGCAGGGACGCGTGACCGATCACCGCATCGGACTCACGCTGTACAAGATCGCGGGCATCATGGACGGCGATCTCGGTGAGTTGATATCGGCGCTGGCCGCCGAGCACCAGGCCGAGCAACTGGCTCAGCTCGCCGAGGAAACACAGGCTGCATGATGTCCGGTGCGAGTGCATCCCCGGTTGGTTTGCTGCTTTCCGCTGACCGCCCGATCACGGTGGCCGATGCGCTGACTGCCGCCCACTGCCGGTTCGACCCAATCGATGCGCGCGTCCTGCTGCGGCATGTGCTCGGCGTGGACGACGCATGGCTGATCGCCCATCATGGATATTTATTGACAACTGCCGAGCAGCGGCAGTTTGAGCGGCTTATTGGGCAACGATCGACCGGCGTACCGGTCGCTTATCTGACAGGCAGATGTGAATTTTTCGGACGCGAATTCGAAGTTTCTCCGGCGGTACTGGTTCCGCGCCCGGAAACCGAGCTACTGGTGGAATTCGCGCTCGAAAAAATTCCGGAAAATCGGCCGTGCCGTGTCCTCGATCTCGGCACGGGCAGCGGCTGTATCGCGGTCAGCATCGCGGCCGAGCGCCCGCTGGCACGTGTCACCGCGACCGATGTCAGCGCAGATGCGCTGGCGGTCGCGCGCGCCAACGCCCGCGCGCAAGAATGTGTCAATGTCGAATTTGTGCGCGGAGATTGGCTGGGTCCTTTGGGAAATGGAGGCTTTTTTGATGTCATCGTAGCCAACCCCCCTTATGTTCCCGCTGCTGATCCGCACCTGGAGCAGCTGCGTTTCGAACCGCAACTGGCATTGGTGTCGGGCGATGACGGCCTCGAAGCCATCTGCACGATTGCCGCCGCCGCGCCGCGCTACCTGGCGCGTGGCGGCTGGCTGGTGTTCGAGCAGGGCCATGATCAGGCGCAGCGTTGCCGCGCAATATTGGGAAAATATGGCCTGCGCGACGTTTTTTCGCGATGCGATCTGGCCGGCATCGAGCGCATCAGCGGCGGGTGCTTGCGGACGGGCACCGGCACGCCGTAAAATGCCTAACGATTTTGTCGGGTATCGGGGTTAATTATGGATATTCAGGATGTTATAAAAGATCAGGTAACAAAAAATCGGGTCGTACTCTATATGAAGGGTTCGCCCGATTTTCCTCAATGCGGATTTTCCGCCAACGCCGTCGGCATTCTGCGCGCGTGCGGCGTCGGCGATTTTTTCTCGGTCAATGTGCTGGAAGACGAAGCGATCCGGCAGGGTGTCAAGCAGTACGCGAACTGGCCGACGATCCCGCAGCTTTATATCAGCGGCGAATTCATCGGCGGTTCCGACATCATGGTTGAGTTGTACGAAAGCGGCGAGCTGCAGAAACTGCTCGGGGAGTAACGGCGCGTTTTGTCGATACGGCGGCTATTTTTGTTTGTGCGCCTCGGGTTGCCGTAACTTGGAGTAGCATAACGCGCATCGGGGCATCCAGGGGAATCTGCGATGAGCGAAAATAATAACAATAGTCCGGCCAAATCCGTATCTTCTGCCGGCAGCACCGTCCGCGCGGTGGCTGCCGCCCGCGGCTGGGACTGGATCGTCGACGGTTTCGAGTTGTTCAAAAAGCAACCCGGCATCTGGATTCTGATCCTGATCGTGTTCGTCATAATCTGCCTGCTCGTCAGCCGGATTCCTCTGGTGGGTTCGCTTGCCAGTGTCGTGCTGGCTGAAATCTTCCTCGGCGGCCTGATGCTTGGCTGCCGTTCCCTGGCCAGCGGGGGGAGTCTCGAAATCGGTCATCTGTTTGCGGGCTTCAGCAATTACACCGGCAACCTCGTCGTGCTCGGCGTGCTTGCGGCCGTCGGCTGGATCGTGGTCGCGATTCCGGCGGTGTTGATCGTCGGCACCGGCGGCATGCTGGCGATGATGCACGGCGATCTGGCCGGTATGATGGAGCTCGGCCTGAGTCTCGTGCTGGCCAGTCTGATCACGCTCGCACTCAGCATCCCGCTCTACATGGCGTTGTGGTTCGCGCCCGTCCTGATCGTGCTGAACGGTGCCAAGCCGGTAGCTGCCGCGCGCCAGAGCTTCAGCGCCTGCTGGGACAATATCGTGCCCTTCCTCGTCTACGGAATCGTTCTGCTCGTATTGAGTTTTGCCGCAGCGATCCCGCTGTTCCTCGGTTTCCTCGTGCTCGGCCCGGTCATCATCGCTTCCGTCTACACCGCCTATCGCGACATTTTCGCCGTCGCCTGAATCAGCGCAGCTCGGCCAGCGATGCTTCGATCATCGCTGCTGCCTGTTGCGCGTAGCCGCCGCCGAACAGATTGAAATGGTTAAGCACGTGATACAGATTGTAGAAGGTGCGGCGCGCCGGGTAGCCGGGAGCGCGCGGATACGCGGCGTCGTAGGCGGCGTAAAAATCACGGCCGAAGCCGCCGAATAATTCGGTCATCGCGAGGTCGGCCTCGCGATCTCCGTAATAAACCGCCGGGTCGAACAGCACCGGATCGCCGTGCGTATCGACTGCCGTGTTGCCGCCCCATAGATCGCCGTGCAGCAGGGATGGCGCAATTTCGCGTCCAGCAAGCAGCGGCGCACAATCGGCGAGCAGTCGCTCGCCGCGCTCCACCATGCGGCGTGGAGCACCGTTCTCAGCGGCGAGCCGGAGCTGGAAGCCCAGACGGTGCCGGCGCCAGAATTCCAGCCAGTCGTCGCACCACGCGTTGATTTGGGGCGTTGCGCCGATCGTGTTGTCGCGTTGCCAGCCGAACCCGGCGGCCGTCACGCGGTGCATCGCGGCGAGGCGCTCGCCCAGCGCGCGGCCATTGCCGCCACCGCCGAACTCGATGTATTCGAGCACCAGCCAGCTTGCCTCGTCATTGCAGCCGTCGCACACCGGTTGCGGTACGCGCATCGTGCCACTGTGCGCGATTTCGCGCAGTCCGGCGGCCTCGGCGGCGAACATGTCATGATTCTGCGGCGCGTTGGTCTTGACGAAAAAAACGCGACCGCCGTTGCCGACACGGTAGGCAGTGTTGATGCAGCCCCCGCCGATGGCCTGGCGGTCTTCGATGGCGAACGCCTGGCCGCTCGATCGGGTGATCGAGCCCGCGATGTCAGTCCACAACGGCACGGCCGGAGGAAGTCAGCTGAGCGACTTTTTCGCCTTGGCGACGGCGGCTTTGACGCGCGCGGGCGCGGTGCCGCCGATATGGCTGCGCGCCTTCAACGCACCATCGAGCGTCAGCGCGGCGAACACCTCGTTTTCGATCAGCGGCGAAAACTGTCGCAGCTCGGCAAGGTTCAGCGCCGAGAGATCGCAGCCGCGCCCGTCAGCGAAACGCACCGCCTGTGCGACGGCTTCGTGAGCGGCGCGGAACGGCACCCCCTTTCTGACCAGATAATCGGCCAGGTCGGTCGCGGTCGCATAGCCCTCCTGCGCGGCTTTGCGCATTGCCTCCGCATTGACCTTGATGCCGCCCAGCATTTCGGCGAACACCTGTAAACTTGCGCTCAGTGTATCGACCGCGTCGAACAGCGGCTCCTTGTCTTCCTGATTGTCCTTGTTGTAGGCGAGCGGCTGCGCTTTCATCAGCGTCAGCAGCGCGACCAGATCGCCGTTGACGCGGCCGGTCTTTCCGCGGATCAGTTCCGCGACGTCCGGATTTTTTTTCTGAGGCATGATCGAGGAGCCGGTGCAGAAGCGGTCGGCAAGCTCGATGAAGCCGAAGCGCGGGCTCATCCACAGGATGATCTCTTCGCAGAAGCGCGACAGGTGCATCATTGCCAGCGCCGCGTCGGCGCAAAACTCGATCGCGAAATCGCGGTCGGACACCGCGTCGAGCGAATTCTCGCAGACGCCGTCGAACCCGAGTTCCTTGGCGACCATGATGCGGTCGATCGGGAACGTGGTGCCGGCGAGCGCCGCCGCGCCGAGCGGCAGCCGGTTGACGCGTTTGCGGCAGTCGACGAGCCGCTGCGCATCCCGCGCAAGCATTTCGAAATACGCGAGCAGATGGTGGGCGAACGACACCGGCTGTGCGACCTGCAGGTGGGTGAAGCCCGGCATCACGGTTTCGGCGTGCTGCTCGGCAAGCTCGACCAGCGCGCGCTGCGTTTTCTTCAGGAGGTTGAGTATGTTATCGATCGCCGCACGCAGGTACAGCCGCACGTCGGTCGCGACCTGATCGTTGCGCGAGCGCGCGGTGTGCAGCCGCTTGCCGGCATCGCCGGCGAGTTCGGTCAGGCGATGCTCGATATTGAGATGTACGTCTTCGCGGTCGGGTGACCACTCGAAAGCACCGCTGCGGATTTCATCGAGAATCTGCGTCAGCCCCTGTTCGATCGCCGTCAGGTCTTCAGCACTCAGAATCCCGGTTGCGTGCAACATGCGCGCGTGTGCGCGTGAGGCCTCGATGTCAAAGTCGGCCAGCCGCCGGTCGAATCCGACCGAGGCGGTAAAACGCTTGACCTCATCGGCAACCGGTTCACTGAAGCGTCCCGACCATGGTGCATCGCCCGCAATCGATTTCTCTTGCGCCACGTAACTACCTTGTTCAGAATTGATTTTCAATGGGAAGTATAAATCAAAACGCCAACGCGAGCGCCCTGCCGAACTTCCGCAACCTCGGAATTCTGCTGCGTATTTTGGTGATCGTCGATGGCGCGTGCCTGGCCGCCGCGCTGTTCAAGGCCGGCGCACCGCTGGCTTTGATGGAAGAATTGATCGATCTGTCGGCGACTGTGCAGCCGACGCTGCTCGCCAGCCTGCTTGTGCTCGCTGCCGCCAACAACTGGCTGCGCCGGCTCGCCTACTGGCCGGCGATTGCGGCGGTCATCGCCATCGAACTGGCAGTGGCGACCATGGTCTATTTTCTCGGCCGCAGCGTATTCGACAATCCGGGCGAAATCGAGCGCTACTGGATTTTCACGTTGCTGATCACCGGCGTGCTGATCGGCTATTTCGACCTGCGCGGTCGCGCATTGTCGCCGGCGCTGACCGAGGCGCGGCTGCAGGCGCTGCAGGCGCGCATCCGTCCGCATTTCCTGTTCAACAGCATCAATGCGGTGCTGAGCCTGATCCGCAAGAATCCCGCTCAGGCCGAGCATGCGCTGGAGGACATGGCCGACCTGTTCCGGGTGCTGATGGCCGACAACCGTGAACTCTCTCCGCTTGTGCGCGAAGTCGAATTGTGCCGTCAGTATATGGCGCTCGAACAGTTGCGTCTCGGCGAACGATTGCAGGTTGAGTGGGATCTTGCCGAGATGCCGGCTGATGCGCTGATTCCCCCGCTGGTGCTGCAGCCGCTGCTCGAAAACGCGGTCTATCACGGTATCGAACCGAGCAGCGCCCCCGGCACGATCATGATCCGTATCTCGCATCACCGCGACCAGTTACACATCATGCTGCGCAATCCGTACCGCCCTGACGGCGAGCATCATGCCGGCAACCGCATGGCGCTCGCCAACATCCGCGAGCGGCTCGCGCTCCATTTCGACGCGGAGGCCGGCATTACGACCACCGCCACCGCCGACTCATATGAAGTGCGCATCACCATCCCCTACATGAAAGGCGGCGGTCGATGACCGGCGGGTCTCCGCTGCGAGTGTTGATCGTCGACGACGAAGCGCCGGCGCGCAGCCGCATCCGCGATTTGCTGTCCGATTGCGCGCTCAAGCTGCCACTGGAGATCGCCGGCGAGGCCGCCACCGGCCGCGAAGCGCTCGACCTGCTGCCCGCGACCGAGCCCGACGTGGTACTGCTCGATATCCGGATGCCGGAGATGGACGGCCTCGAATTCGCGCAGCATCTGCTCAAGCTCGACGAGCCGCCGGCCGTGATTTTCACGACCGCTTACGACGCCTACGCGCTGAAGGCATTCGAGGTGCACGCCGTTGATTATCTGCTGAAGCCGATCCGGCTCGGCCGTCTGTTCGAGGCGCTGTCGCGCGCGCGTGAAATCACGCCGCTGCGGCTTGACGTGTTGCGCGCGCTGAAACCGGAGCCGCGTTCGCACCTGTCGGTCAACGAACGCGGCCGCATCCATCTGATCCCGCTCGCGGAGATTTTGTATCTGAAAGCCGAACTCAAATACGTGACAGCGCGCACCGCACAGCACGAATTCCTGCTCGAAGAATCGCTGACCGGCCTCGAACAGGAGTTCCTCGGCGGCTTTATGCGCGTTCACCGCAACTGCCTGGTCGCCAAGTCCGCGATCCGCGGTTTCGAGCGTACGACCGGCGCCGACGGCGAGAGCCAGTGGGTTGTTCTGCTCAATGGCGTACCGGAAAAACTCCCGGTCAGCCGCCGCCAGCAGCAGATCGTGCGCGAATTCGGCAGGCACCTGAAATGAGGAAGATGCTGTTCGTGCTGCTGCTGACGGCGGCTTTTCCCATTGCCAGCGCTGGCGATGCCGATGCGCCTTACGGCTTGCTCGATATCGCACTGGGCGCAAGTTACGCGCAGCTCGGACGGATGCTCGATCTGCGCGATATCAATGCCGCGCTTGCCGCGCGCAACGCAACGGGCAAACCCGACCTCGGCCGCCGCGGCTATGGCTGCATGACGCGCGAGGACGAATTCGCCGACGTCAGTTGCGTATCACACGACGAGCGACTGGACGGCGTCACGACGCGTGAGATCCGGCTGCAGTTTCTGGCCGGCCGCCTGCAGCAGATGTCGCTGACCGCCGAGGCGCGCTATTTCGACGCGGTGCTCGATTATCTGCGCCGGCGCTACGGGCCGCCGACCGTAACGGTGGAAGATTCACCGCGCTACCAGTGGCGCAACGCGTCTTCGAGACTCTACGCGATGCGCGGACCGAACTTGGTGTTCGTTTCGCTCGAATTGACGGGCTACCCGACAGCGGTCGCGCGCAAACGCGAACGCGGCAGCGCTGCGCCCGAATGCCGCTAAGCCCACCCGCAGCCGTCGCCGCTGCGCGCGTGTTAAAATCGCGCGGATTTCCGCGTTGAAAACCATTCCGTGTCCAGTCCCGCTTCTTCGACCCCGCCAGCGCGCATCGTGATCGCTTCGCGCGAAAGCGCGCTCGCGATGTGGCAGTCGCAGCACGTGCAGCAGCGGCTGCAGCAGTTGTATCCCGGCATCGAAACCACGATCCTCGGCATGACCACACAGGGCGACCGCGTGCTCGACAAGACGCTGAACAAGATCGGCGGCAAGGGGCTGTTCATCAAGGAACTCGAAGAGGCGCTGGCCGACGGCCGCGCCGACATCGCGGTACATTCGATGAAGGATGTGCCGATGGAACTGCCGCCGGGTTTCGCGCTGGCGGCGATCCTGGAACGCGAGGATCCGCGCGACGCGCTGGTCTCCAACCGGTATAAAGATCTGGCGCAGTTGCCGGCCGGCAGCGTGGTCGGCACTTCGAGCCTGCGCCGCGAAAGCCAGATCCGCGCGCGCTTTCCGCAGCTCGCCGTCGAGCCGTTGCGCGGCAACGTGCAGACGCGGCTGCGCAAACTCGACGACGGTCGCTACGCGGCGATCGTCCTCGCCGCCGCCGGCCTCAAGCGGCTCGGCCTCGCCGACCGCATCGCGGCGCTGCTCGCGCCCGAGCACAGCCTGCCGGCGCCGGGCCAGGGCGCGGTCGGCATCGAATGCCGTGCCGATCGCGCTGATCTGCTCGAACTGCTGGCGCCGCTTGATCATGCGCCGACCGCGATTTGCGTGCGCGCTGAACGCGCGCTGTCGCGCGCGCTTGGCGGCAGTTGCAACGTGCCGCTCGGGGGCTACGCGTTGCTCGACGGCGGCCGGCTGTGGCTGCGCGGTTTTGTCGCGAGCCCCGACGGTGCGCAGTTCGTTTACGGCGAAATCACCGCGGACGGCGCGCCGGAGCAGCGCGGCGCCGAGCTTGCTGCGCAGCTCCGGGCGAAAGGCGCGAACGAGATTCTCGCGGCACTCGCGGCATGAAACCGCTTGCCGGTCGCGGCATCGTGATCACGCGACCGGTGGCCGAAAGCGCGCAGCTTGCCGAACTGGTTCGCGCCGCCGGCGGCAATCCGATCCTGTTCCCCGGCATTGCGATCGTCGCGCTCGACGATCCCGCTCCGCTGCTGGCGCTGATAAACCGGCTCGACCGCTTCGACCTTGCAGTCTTCATCAGCCCGAGCGCGGTCGACATGGCGTTCGACCTGATCGGGCCGCGGCGTGCGTGGCCGCCGGCGCTGCCGGTCGCCGCGGTCGGCGCCGGCAGCGTGCGCGCGCTCCGGCGTCACGGCATCACCGGCGTGATCGCCCCAGTCGAGCGTTTCGACAGCGAGGCGCTGCTCGAACTGCCGCCGCTGCAAAGCGTGCGCGGAAAAAATATCGTGATTTTCCGTGGCGTCGGCGGGCGTGAACTGCTCGCGGAGACGCTGACCGCGCGCGGCGCGCGGACCGAGTACGCGGAGTGTTACCGGCGCGTCAAGCCCGACCTCGATCCGGCGGTGCTGTACGAAGCATGGGCGCGCGGCGAACTGCACGCGATCACGGCGACCAGCAGCGCGGCGCTGCGCAACGTGGCGGAGCTGGTCGGTCCGCGCGGCGCGGCGCAGTTCAGGGCAACACCGTGTTTTGTTTCGCACCCGCGGATCGGCGAAGCGGCTCGCTCGCTCGGCATGTCAGAGGTGATAGTGACCGGACAGGGCGATCAGGCGCTGGTTGACGGATTGATCGCATGGGCGAGCGGCAAGTAAATCGGTTCCGGGGTCGATACACCCACTTTATTCCATGGCAAGCGTTTCAGGTGCCGCGTCAGGGCGGGGAAATGTCCGCCTGGGTACGCGGCAGCAACTCGACATGCTGTTGGTAGCGTGCGCTGATTCCGGCCACCTTCAACGTATGTCCGGGACGAAGGCGGCTGACATCGATCCCGGTCTCGCTCGCGACAAATACCAGCAGCTTGCCTGACCCATCGTCGAGATAGATTTTCCATCCCCACGGCCGGTCGTCCGCGATATCACCGACGATCCTTCCTTCCACCACGACCAGCTTACCCTCGTTCGCCGCCCCGACCGTGCCGGTGGCCATCGGCAACGGGGTTTCGGCGGTTGTGTCCATGGTGACGGCGCATCCCGATGCCAATAATATCGCGAGCAGAATGACGGGTGCCGATTGCGCCGATCGCATCAGCGGTCAAGGTCCATGTCGTGATAGGAATCCGGCTGGTCGCGCGGCTCGAGGTGAGTGGTGACGTGAGCGCCGGACAGCATGGTGCGGATTTCTTCTTCGATTTTTTCGAGCAGCGCATGGCCCCGCGCGACCGTCCATTCATCCGGCACCAGCACGTGCAATGAAACGAACGAACGCGTGCCGGCCTGCCGTGTGCGCAGCGCGTGAAAGCCGACGCCTTGCGCGCGATACCTGGCCAGTATTTGCTCGACCGCCGCGCGGTCCGCTTCCGGCAATGCCTGATCGAGCAGGCCGCGAAAGGAACGGCGCACCAGCCTGACGCCGGTCCATACGATGTGCGCCGCGACGGCAAGCGCAATCAGCGGGTCGAGCGGCTGCCAGCCGGTGAGCGCCGCGACCGCGACGCCGGCGATGACGCCGGCCGAGGTCCAGACGTCGGTCATCAGGTGTTGCGCATCGGCTTCCAGCGCGATCGAACGGTGGTCGTTGCCGGCCTTGAACAGCCGGCGCGCCACAATGTAGTTGATGAGGGACGCAAAAGCCGAAACCACGAGCCCGGCGCCGACTTGTTCGAGCGGCCGCGGCGCGAGCAGGCGCTCGATTGCGGCGGCGGCAATTGCCGCCGCCGCAATCAGGATCAGCATGCCTTCGAAGCCGCTGGCAAAATACTCGGCCTTGGTGTAGCCGTATTCGTGTTCTTCGTCGGGCGGCAGCGCGGCGATGCCCAGCACCACCAGCATCACGATCGCGCCGGCGAGGTTGACAGTGCCTTCAAGCGCGTCTGACAGCAGGCCAACAGAACCGGTCAGCCTCCATGCCAGCACCTTGAGCGCAATCGTGGCGAGCGCTGCCGCGATCGACAGCAGGGCGAAATTGCGCAGACTCGCGCGCGCCATCGGAAATCAGGCAATGCGCTTCGGCGCCGGCGTGAATGCGTCGGAGAAGAATTCTTCCTCCGGCAGCCGGCACTGCGTGGTGAAATCGCGGTGTGCGGCCTCGACCATCGGCGGCGCGCCGCAGGCATAGACTTGGTAATTGCTCAAATCGGGAATGTCCTGCATTACGGCGTGATGGACGAGGCCGGTGCGCCCATTCCAATGGTCGCCGATTTGCGGATCGGATAGCACCGGCACGTATTGAAAATTGTCGTGTTCATGCGCCCAGCGTTCGGGCAGGTCGTGCATATAGAGATCGGCGCGCGAGCGGGCGCCCCAGTACAGCATCATCCGGCGCCGGTCGCCGGCATGGTACGCGTACTCGACGATCGATTTGATCGGCGCGAAGCCGGTGCCGCTGGCGAGCAGGACGATCGGTTTGTCGCTGTCCTCGCGCAGGAAGAAAGTGCCGAACGGACCTTCGAAACGCAGGATATCGCGTTCCTTCATTCTGGTGAAAACCTGCTCCGAAAACGCGCCGCCGTAATTGCGCAAGTGCAACTGCAGGAACTCATCGTCGTGCGGAGAGTTGGCCAGCGAGAAGCTGCGCCGCGTGCCGTCCTTCAGCAGTATGTCGACATATTGGCCGGCGAGAAACTGCAGCCGTTCGTCGATCGGCAGCTTCAGATATAGCACCATCACGTCGGCTGCGGGGCGCTCCATTTTCTGCACGCGGCATGGCAGCTTCCGGATCTGAATGCCCTTGGTCGCATCGACTTCGTGGCACTCGATTACGAGATCGGTGCGTGGCCGCGCCTGGCAGAACAGCGCCATGCCGAGCCGCTTTTCGGCATCAGTCAGCGCATTTTCCTGATAGGCGCCGTAATCGACGGCGCCCGCAATGACTTTGCCTTTGCAAGTGCCGCATGCACCGTTGCGACAGCCGTAGGCAATGACGACGCCTTCACGCAACGCGGCATCCAGGATCGTTTCATGGTCCTGGACAGTGAAGGTGTGTCCGCTGGGCTGGATAGTGACCTGGTGTGACATCGGCTGCTGTGACGCCAACGGCGTGCGGGATTTTTCGGTTAAAATTTATACATTATGCGACGTTTATTGATCGTCGGTTGCGGCGATATCGCATTGCGCGCGCTGCCGGCATTGCGTTCGCGCTACCGGATCTATGCGCTGACCCGCAGCCATGAGCGTGTTTCCGAATTGCGCGCTCACGGTGTGGTGCCGATTGTCGGAGACCTCGACGACCCGGCAAGTCTCGGCGCACTGGCCGGACTGGCGCACGACGTTCTGCATTGCGCGCCGCCTGCGACCGACGGCGGCCCGCGCGACCTGCGCACTGCGCATTTGATCGCGGCTCTGGCAAGGGGCGGAAGTCTACCACAGCATCTGGTCTACATCAGCACCAGCGGTGTTTATGGCGACTGCGGTGGCGAATGGGTCAGCGAAACGCGACCGCTGCGTCCGTCGACCGAGCGTGCGCGGCGCCGCGCTGACGCCGAACGCCAGTTGCGCGCATGGGGTCGCCGCAGCGGTGTGTGCATCAGCCTGTTGCGTGCGCCCGGCATTTATTCCGGACAGCGCCTGCCGCTTGACCGGCTCAAGGCCGGCACGCCGGCGCTGCGGGCGGCGGAAGACGTATATACCAATCACGTGCACGCCGATGATCTGGCGCGGATGACGGTCGCGGCGTTGTGGTTCGGCGGCTCCGGGCGCGCCTACAATGCAAGCGATGACAGTCGGTTCAAGATGGGCGAATACTTCGATCTCGTTGCCGATCACTGCGGCCTGCCGCGCCCGCCGCGCATTTCGCGCGCCGAAGCCGAGCGACGCGTTCTTCCGGTACTGCTGTCGTTCATGAATGAGTCGCGCCGTTTGATCAACCATCGCATCAAGCGTGAACTGCGACTCAAGTTGCGTTACCCGACCGTGCATGACGGAATCACCGGACGGGTGGCGGCTGGTGAATGATGGATGATGCGCTGCTCGTGATCACCAATGCGCCCGACCGCGAGATTGCGTTCGGGATCGCGCGCGAACTGGTCGATGGCCGGCTCGCTGCCTGCGTGAACGTGCTTGGGGGGTGCGATTCCGTTTATCGCTGGGAGGGGCGGCTTGAGAGCGCGTCCGAGGTGCCGCTGCTGATCAAGACGCGTGCCCCGCTCTATCCCGATGTTGAGAAGCTGATCCGGAAGTTGCATCCCTACGAACTTCCCGAAATCATTGCTGTCCGTATAGAGCGCGGCCTGCCCGAATATCTGCAATGGGCGGCGGCGCAGACCCTCACCGATATCGGCTGACCGATGCGACTGATTGCAATCCTTCTGTTGCTATTGCCGCTGTGCGCGGCCGCCACGCAACCTGATTTGCTCGATCCTTCTCAGGCGTTCCGTTTTTCGGCGCGCAACCTCGATGCCCAAACCGTCGAAGTGAGTTATGAAATCGCGCCGGGCTATTTTCTCTACCGCCAGAAATTCAAATTCTCGGCGCAACCGACTGCGGTTACGTTCGGTCCACCGCAATTTCCGGCCGGCATGATGAAGGCCGACAAATTGTTCGGCAACAGTGAAATTTATCGCGATCAAGTGCGTATCGTGCTGCCGGTGAGCGTCACCGGTCAGTCGCTGGCGCGCTTCACCCTGACTGCGGTATCACAGGGGTGTGCTGATATCGGCGTCTGTTACGCGCCGCAGGAGCACAAAGCGGAAATCGTGCTGGCGGCGATCAGCGCGCCGGCGATGCCATCGACTGGCGGCGCGCTGTTCCTGCAGCCGGCGATTGCCGGGACCGCATCCCTGCCGCTGTCCGAAGACGCGCGCATCGCAACGCTGTTCAGGGGCGGTTTCTGGATGCTGATCGCGAGTTTTTTCGGGTTCGGGTTGCTGCTGGCATTCACGCCGTGCATGTTTCCGCTGATTCCCATTCTGTCCGGTATTCTGGTGCCGCACGGCCAGCACCTGACCCATCTGCGCGGTTTTCTGCTATCGCTGGTTTACGTGTTCGGTATGGCGATTACTTATGCGCTGGCGGGCGTCGCCGCCGGTCTGCTCGGTCACCAGTTGGCGGCGACTTTGCAGAGCCCGTGGGTGCTCGGCGGCTTCGCGTTGATTTTCGTCGCGCTCGCGCTGTCTATGTTCGGCCTCTATGAACTGCAGTTGCCGACCGCGCTGCAGACCCGGCTTTCGACCGTCAGCGGTCGGCTGCACGGTGGGCATTTTGCGAGCGTATTCACGATCGGCATACTGTCGGCGCTGATTATCGGGCCATGCGTCGCCCCACCGCTGGCAGGAGCGCTGCTTGTTATAAGCAAGCAGGGCGATGTAGTGCTGGGCGGCAGCGCGCTGTTTGTAATGGCGCTTGGTATGGGAGTGCCGTTGCTGGTGGTCGGCGCTTCCGCTGGCGCACTGCTGCCGAAATCCGGACCGTGGATGGAAGCCGTCAACAAGGCATTCGGCATAATCCTGCTCGGGGTCGCGATTTACCTGGTGTCGCCGGTGATCCCGGTCACCGCCCAGATGCTGCTGTGGTCGACATTGCTGATCGTATCGGCGATGTATCTGCATGCGATCGATCCGCTGCCGCCCGCCGCTTCCGGGTATCGCAGACTGGGCAAAGGGGTCGGCATTATCGGCCTGTTGGCCGGCATCGCGCTACTGGCCGGCGCGTTGTCCGGCGGGCGTGACGTCCTGCAGCCGCTGGCCGGCCTGCGCATCGGCGCATCGGATAGCGGGGCACTGTTGTCGCCGTCGTTTCAACGCGTCGACAGTTCCGCTGAACTGGATGCCGCGGTACGCGCTGCGGCTGGGCGACCGGTGCTGTTCGATTTTTACGCAGACTGGTGCGTGACCTGCAAGGAAATGGAGCGCCTGACTTTCACCGATCCGGAAGTGCGGGCCCGGCTCGACCGGATGTTGATGCTGCAGGCCGACGTTACTGCCGACCGCGAAGAACACAAGGCGTTGCTGAAACGCTTCGATCTGTTTGGCCCCCCCGGCATTGTGTTTTTCAATTCCCGCGGCAAGGAAATCACGGGGCTGCATGTGGTGGGATTTCAGTCCGCGCAGGAATTTTCCGCCACACTTGATCGCGTGTTGTCACAATAATTCGCGTCACCGGCTTGAATAGTACGGTTTTCATCCCGCTCGGCTATTTCTGCCTGTTGTTTTTATGACGAATCGTCGTATATGTGCGACGATTTTCATCGAAAATGCGGTAACTATCTCCAAAATCATGACCATCGCTTGACACCTACCCGCATTTGATGGTTTCCTACTGCTCCCTCATGGGGAGACAAGCGTCATCAGCAGGCAGAGTTCTATCTGATCCTTGGTGGTGGCAGACAGCTGCATTAAACGGCGGCTAATTTTATTGTAAAATCCGCTAAAGTGTAGCTATCTTTCGTTAAATTACAATATCAAGCTGTTTTTGTCCTGCGTTTTGAAATAAGGGAGACAATTCATGCCGGGGATGCGTTGGTCGGGCCGCTTTTCATGGTGTGACGGATTTCACGAAACCCATGGCCGCAGCTAATCCGTCGGCAAAAAATATTCTGGTGCTGCACGGTCCCAATTTGAATCTGCTCGGCACACGCGAACCCGAGTACTACGGGCCGATGACGCTGCAGGACATCGATCGGCGACTGGTTGAGCGCAGCCGGCAGACAGGTGTCAAGCTTGCGACCTATCAGAGTAATGTCGAGGGCGAGCTGGTGAACCGTATTCAGCAGGCGCGGCGTGACGGGGTTGATTTCATCATCATCAATCCGGCGGCATTTACGCATACCAGCATTGCGATGCGCGATGCCCTGGCGGCGATCCAGATTCCGTTCATCGAGGTGCATTTGTCCAATGTGTTCGCGCGCGAGGAATTTCGCCACCGCTCATACTTTACCGATCTGGCGATCGGCATCATCAGCGGCTTGGGCGGCAGGGGTTACGAATTGGCGCTTGAGTATGCGCTGCAGCAGACGGCGGAAAGCTGAAAATGGATCTGCGCAAACTCAAAAAGCTGATTGACCTAGTCGAGGAATCGGGTATCGCCGAGCTGGAAATCACCGAGGGCGAAGAAAAGGTGCGCATTAATCGCGGCGGTCCTGCCACGGTTACGTCGACTGCACCGGTCGTTGCGGCATTGCCGCCGCCGGCGGTCGTTCCGGGAAGCAGCGCATCCGAGCCGGCCGCGCCGGAAGGACAGGTATTGAAGTCGCCGATGGTCGGAACTTTCTACCGTGCGGCGTCGCCAGGCGCAAAGCCGTTTGTCGAAGTCGGGCAGACCGTCAGCAAGGGCGAGACAGTCTGCATTATCGAAGCGATGAAACTGCTCAATGAAATTGAAGCTGACCGCGCGGGAACGATCAAGGCCGTCCTGGTCGAAAACGGCCAACCGGTCGAGTACGGCCACCCTCTGATGATAATCGGCTGAAGTCGACGGCCGTTCTGCGTTGATCTGAATTCATGTTCGATAAGATCCTGATCGCCAATCGCGGCGAGATCGCGCTGCGCGTTCAGCGCGCCTGCCGGGAACTCGGCATCAAAACCGTTGCGGTGCATTCCGAGGCCGATGCCGACGCCAAGTATGTGAAATTGGCCGATGAATCGGTATGCATCGGTCCGCCGCCGTCGGCGCAAAGCTATCTCAATATTCCCGCCATCATCAGCGCCGCCGAAGTTACCGATGCCCAGGCGATCCATCCCGGCTACGGATTCCTCGCCGAAAACGCAGATTTCGCCGAACGCGTCGAGACCAGCGGTTTTACGTTTATTGGCCCGAAGGCGGAAACGATCCGCTTGATGGGCGACAAGGTCAACGCCAAGGCGGCGATGAAAAAAGCCGGGCTGCAGTGCGTGCCGGGTGGCGATGGTCCGCTGCCGGAGGTGGCGGAAGAAACCCTCAAGCTTGCCGACGACATCGGGTATCCGGTCATCATCAAGGCGGCGGGCGGCGGCGGCGGGCGTGGCATGCGCGTCGTGCATACGGAAGCGGCCTTGCTCACCGCGGTGCAAACGACGCGCAGCGAAGCACAGGCCGCTTTCGGCGACCCCACCATTTACATGGAGAAATATCTCGAAAATCCGCGCCACATTGAAGTGCAGGTGCTCGTGGACAAATTCAAGCACGCGATTTACCTGGGCGACCGCGATTGCTCGATGCAGCGCCGGCACCAGAAAATCATCGAGGAGGCGCCGGCGCCGCATTTGCCGCTGCGCGCGCGCGTGCGGATCGGCGAACGCTGTGTCGAGGCATGCCACAAAATCGGTTACGAGGGCGCCGGCACGTTCGAATTTCTCTACGAGAACGGCGAATTTTATTTCATCGAGATGAACACCCGGCTGCAGGTCGAGCACCCGGTGACCGAAATGGTGACCGGCATCGACGTCGTGCAACTGCAGATCCGGACCGCGGCTGGTGAAAAAATGCCAATCAAGCAGCGCGATGTGGTGATCAGAGGGCACGCGATTGAATGCCGCATCAACGCCGAGGATCCGCTCAAATTCACGCCGTCGCCTGGCCGTATAACTTCGTGGCATATGCCGGGGGGGCCGGGCGTGCGCGTCGATTCGCATGCCTACAACGGATATGTCGTGCCATCGTACTATGATTCGCTGGTCGGCAAGCTGATCGCCTACGGTGACACGCGCGAGCAGGCGATCAGGCGCATGAGCGTGGCGTTGTCCGAAGCCGTGGTTGAAGGCATCCAGACCAATCTGCCGCTGCACGCGGAACTGATGCAGGACGCGGCGTTTTTGCGCGGGGGCACCGGCATCCACTATCTTGAGCAGAAGCTCGCAAAGTTTGCCAAGGCGACGGAATAAGCCGTCGCGCCGGTAATGGGCTGGCTGGCGGTCACCCTGACGGTGAATGCGGCGCATATCGAGAAACTGTCCGATGCGCTGCTCGAAGCCGGGGCGCTGGCGGTCGATGTTGTCGATGCCGACGCCGGAACACCGCGCGAGCGCGCATCGTTCGATGAGCCGGGAGAGGCGGACACGCCGGCTTGGGAAATTGCCAGAATCAGCGCGTTGTTCGCCGAATCGGCCGATGTCGGGGCGAGTGTTGCCGCTGCGCTCGGCGTAGCCGGCCTCGATCCCGTCCAGGACTTCGAGATAACCACCGTTGCAGATCGGGACTGGGTGCGTGCGACGCAAGCTCAGTTCGGACCGCTGCAGGTGTCGCAGCGTCTGTGGGTGGTGCCGAGCTGGCACACGCCGCCCGATCCGGAAGCGGTCAATTTGATCATTGACCCCGGGCTCGCGTTCGGCACCGGCACGCACCCGACGACGCGGCTGTGCCTGATTTGGCTCGACGCCAATCTGCATGGCGGCGAAACCGTCCTCGACTACGGCTGCGGTTCCGGCATCCTCGCGATTGCGGCGGCGAAGCTCGGCGCATCCGGCGTGCGCGGCGCGGACATCGATCCCGCGGCGCTGCTTGCGGCGCGCCACAATGCGATGCAGAATCAGGTTGCCGTTGAATTTGAAACGGCCGGACGTGCCATAGCGGAACCTGCCGACATCGTGCTTGCCAACATCCTTGCCAACCCGTTGAAGCTGCTTGCTCCCCTGCTCGCCCGCGCCACGCGCAGCGGCGGTCATATCGCGCTGTCGGGCATACTTGCTCCACAGGCGGCCGAGGTGCGCGACGCGTACGGCGGATGGTTTGACATGGACGGGGAACTGCACGACGAAGGCTGGGTGCTGCTGCACGGAACCCGGCGACCGGATTGAGCGGGGACTGTCATGAGCATGGTCACCACCTGTCCGGCGTGCGGCACTTCGTTTCGCGTGATGCCGCAGCAACTGCAGGCGCATCATGGCAAGGTGCGTTGCGGCCATTGTGCGCACGTGTTCGACGCTTTTCAATCGCTTGCGCAGCAATCCGACGCGACGGCGGTCGAAGTTCCGACCGAAGTTCCTCCGGCAGCTGCCAGCCGTCCACCGGCTCCGGTGGTTGCACCGGCCGCGCCGGTCGAACCGTCGGAACCAGCGCCGCAGTTCATGATGCCGGCGGAAGCGGTTACAGCGCCCAGGCAACGTGGGCTGACCTTCGGCATCGTATCGTTGCTGCTGGCATTGATCGCACAGGCTGTTTTTTTCTGGCGTGGTGATATCGCGGCCAGCGCGCCGGCACTGCGCCCGCCGCTTGAAAAGCTGTGCGCGCTGATGCGTTGCGCGGTCGCCCTGCCGCAACAACCGCAGCAAATCACGATCGAGGGGTCGGACATGCGGGCGGTCGATCCGGCGGCGCCGCAATTCATCGTGCTGACCGCGACCCTGCGCAATCACGCTGCCATCCCGCTCGGCTACCCTGCGCTCGACGTGGTGCTGACCAACAACGATGACCACACCGTCGCGCGCCGGATATTCCTGCCGGCCGAGTACCTCGACGGCGGCAAAGATGCCCGCGGCGGCATTGCGCCGAACGCCGAAACCACGGTGCGGCTCAACCTCGATGCCGGCGACTTGGGCGCCACCGGTTTCCGTCTCGATCTGCTGCCCGCTTCCTGACGTTCCCGGCTTGCGTTGCCGTGCGCCAGCGCATATAGTGTCGCCGTCGCGGAGCCCGGTTGCGGACTCCACGTCGCAGCGGGAGAGCGCGCCGTGTCTGTGATCGAACGGCGCCGCCGAAGGCGTAACCACCCGGAACCGCTCAGGCAAGGACTTCCTTGAGAACCGTTGCGCGCGAGACGACTCTGGAGAGCGCGGAGCCCGATGCGGAGGCTCCGCCACCGAAGGGGCACGCGGAGCCGGATCAGGCTCCGTAATCTCTCAGGTTCAAGGACAGAGGGGTGAGGCCTTCAGGCTTCACCCTTTTTGTCTGGTGAATGGAGATACGGTGCCCGTTTTGAAGACCACGCCGCTGAATGCCGTCCATCGCGAGATGGGCGCGCGCATGGTCGACTTCGGCGGCTGGGACATGCCGCTGCATTACGGCTCGCAACTCGAAGAACACCACGCAGTGCGCCGCGCCAGCGGCATGTTCGATGTCGCGCACATGGCGGTCGTCGATCTGCATGGCGCGCGCGCGGACGATTTCCTGCGCACGGTGCTGGCCAATGATGTCGCCAAACTCAAGACAGCCGGCAAGGCGCTTTATTCCTGCATGCTGAACGAAGCCGGCGGCGTGATTGACGATTTGATCGTTTATTTCGTCGCCGAACAGCACTACCGGCTCGTCATCAACGCCGGCACCACCGACAAGGACCTGGCATGGCTGCGCAAGCATGCGCCGGCATTCGGCGTCGAGGTGCATCATCGCAACGATCTCGGCATTCTCGCGGTGCAGGGTCCGCAGGCGCGGGACAAGGTGCTGGCGGTGCTGCCGCCGGCGCTGGCGCAACGCGCCGGCGCGCTGAAGCCGTTCCACGCGGCGTGGGATGACGCATGGTTCGTCGGTCGCACCGGTTACACCGGAGAAGACGGTTTCGAACTGGTGCTGCCGGCCGGCGGACTCGAAGGCATCTGGAGACGGCTGTTCGCCGCGGGCGTCAGGCCGTGCGGCCTTGGCGCGCGCGACACGCTGCGGCTCGAGGCCGGCATGAATCTTTACGGGCAGGACATGGATGAGTCGACCACCCCGCTCGAAACCGGCCTGACATGGACGGTGGCGATGGACACCGAGCGCGACTTCATCGGCAAGACGGCCCTGATGAACAGGCCGCCATTGCGGCATGCGCTCGGCCTGGTGCTGGCCGACAAGGGCGTGATGCGTGGCCATCAGGTGGTGGTGACCGTGCATGGCGCCGGCGAAGTCACCAGCGGCGGCTTCGGGCCGACGCTCGAACGTTCGATCGCGCTGGCGCGCGTGCCGCTCGCGGTGCAGCCGGGCGACCGCGTCGAAGTCGAAGTGCGCGGAAAAAGCCCGCATGCGCAGGTTGTGAAACCGCCGTTCGTACGGCACGGAAAAATTTTGGTGGCTCTCCAGTGAGGATGATGATGACGTTACCGACCGATCTCAGATACACGAAGTCGCACGAATGGGTGAAGCAGGAAAACGACGGCAGCGTGACCGTCGGCATCACCGATCACGCGCAGCAAATGCTCGGCGATCTGGTGTTCGTCGAACCGCCCGCCGTCGGCCGCCAGGTCAGGCAGGGCGAGGAATGCGCGGTCGTCGAGTCGGTGAAAGCCGCCGCCGACGTCTATGCGCCGCTGTCGGGCGAAGTCATTGCCACGAACGCTGAGCTTAATGATGCGCCGGAAAAGATCAACGCTGACGCCTACAGCGCATGGATATTCAAACTGAAGCCTGCCGAGCCGGCGGAACTTGCCGGATTGCTCGACGCCGCCGCGTATCAGGCGATCGCCGATGCGGAAAAACATTGATTGAACCGCGGAGACGCTGAGGCGCAGAGAACCACAAAAGACCGGCATTTAACACCATGGTTTTTGAAAAATATTTAGATTTTCTCCGCGCCTCAGCGTCTCTGCGGTAAACCCATGCCATTCATTCCGCATACCGAAGACGATATCCGCGCCATGCTCGCCGCGATCGGCGTGAATTCGATCGACGATCTGTTTGACGAAATTCCCGCGGCATTGCGCAGCCGCGGCCTGCAGCAGGTGCCGCCCGGCGCCAGTGAAATGGAGGTCGCGCGCCTGCTGCACGAACGCGCGGCGCAGGACGGGTTTTACTTGAATTTCATCGGCGCCGGCGCCTACGAACATCACGTGCCGGCCGCGGTATGGCAGATCGCGACGCGCGGCGAATTCTACACCGCGTATACGCCGTACCAGGCTGAGGCAAGCCAGGGCACACTGCAGCTGCTGTACGAATATCAGACGATGATGACGTCGCTGACCGGCATGGATGTCACCAATGCCAGCCTCTACGACGGCGCCTCGGCGCTGGCCGAGGCGGTGCTGATGGCGGTGCGCACGCATAAAACGTCGCGGCGCGTATTGATGCCGCTGACCGTGCCGCCGGTCTATCGCAAAGTCGTGCGCACCCTGGTCAAGGATCAGAACATCGAGCTGGTGGCGGTGCCGTACGCAAAAAACGATGGCCACACCGATCCCACCGCGCTCGCGCAATTCGCGGGGCAGGACTTCGCGGCGCTGGTGGTGCCGCAGCCGAATTTCTTCGGCGTCATCGAACCGGCCGACGAACTCGCGGCGTGGGCGAAACAGAACAGCATGCTGACGATTGCGCTGGTCAATCCGGTTTCATTGGCGCTGCTGCGGCCGCCCGGCGAATGGGGCGCCGACATCGCGGTCGGTGACGGCCAGCCGCTCGGCGTGCCGCTCGCCAGCGGCGGCCCGTATTTCGGTTTCATGGCGTGCCGCGAGCAATACGTGCGGCAGATGCCGGGACGCATCATCGGCGCGACGCGGGACGCTGAAGGAAAGACCGGTTACACGCTGACGCTGCAGGCGCGTGAACAGCACATCCGCCGCTCGAAGGCGACCTCCAACATCTGCACCAACCAGGGCCTCGCGGTGACTGCGGCGGCCATCCACATGGCGCTGCTCGGTCCCGACGGCCTTGCCCGCGTCGCGCAGGCTTCGCATGCGAATACGCTGGCGCTGGCGCAAAAACTCGGCGCGTTGCCCGGCGCCAGGCGCGCGTTCGCGGCGCCGGCATTCCACGAATTCGTACTGCAGCTCGACGCGCCGGCAGATGCCGTATTGCAGGCGTTGCGCGCGCAGCGCATACTCGGCGGCGTCGCGCTGAAAGAAGACTATCCCGAACTCGGCGAGGCGGTGTTGGTGTGCGCGACCGAAACCAAGACCGTTGCCGATCTCGACCGCTACGCGCAGGCGCTTGCCGCCGCGCTGCCATCCACCACCAAGGCAAGGAGACACTCATGGGTAATGTGACGCTGCAAGGCAAACCGATCACCGTCGCCGGCAAATTTCCCAAGGCCGGAGACGTTGCGCCGGATTTCGCGCTGACCAACAAGGATCTCGCCGACGTCTCGCTGAAGGATTTCGCCGGCAAAAAAAAGGTGCTCAACATCGTGCCGAGCCTCGACACGCCGGTGTGCCAGAAATCCACCCGTGTGTTCAACGAAAAAGCGAACGCGCTGCCGAACACCGTGGTGCTGGTGGTCGCCGCCGATCTGCCCTTCGCAATGAGCCGCTTCTGCGGCGCCGAGGGGTTGAACAACGTGGTGACGCTGTCCACCTTCCGCGGCCATGATTTCCACGGCAAATATGGCGTGGACATCACCGACAGCGCGCTCAAAGGGCTGACCGCGCGCGCCGTCGTCGTGCTCGACGAGAACAACAAGGTCAAATATTCGGAACTGGTGCCGGAAATCGCGCAGGAGCCCGATTACGGCAAGGCGCTCGCCGCGCTGAAATGACGGCGAAGTCACCGAACCGCAACAAATGACCGCTAATCTCCTGCCCCGATGCTGATCTTCGAACTGTCACGCCCCGGCCGGCACAATGCCTCGCAGTTGCTGCGCGAGGTGTCCGCCGAAAGCGCAATCCCGGCGCGCTGGCGCCGCGCCTCGAAACCGTTGCTGCCTGAAGTGTCCGAGCTCGACGCGGTGCGTCATTACACCAATCTGTCGCGCAGGAATTTTTCGATCGACACCCAGTTCTATCCGCTCGGCTCGTGCACGATGAAATACAACCCGCGCGCGTGCAATGCGCTGGCGATGCTGCCGCAATTCCTGGCGCGCCATCCCGATGCGCCGGCGGAAACCGGCCAAGGCTTCCTTGCCTGCATGTACGAACTGCAGGAAATGCTGAAGGACGTCACCGGCATGGCCGGCGTCAGCCTGGCGCCGATGGCCGGCGCGCAGGGTGAGTTCGCGGGGGTCGCGATGATCCGCGCCTATCACGAAGCGCGCGGCGACAGCGCGCGCCGCGAGATGCTGGTGCCCGACGCCGCGCACGGCACCAATCCGGCCACTGCGGTGATGTGCGGCTACACGGTCAGGGAAATCCCGACCGACCGCGACGGCAATGTGGACCTCGCCGCGCTGCAGGCGGCGGTCGGTCCGCACACCGCCGGCCTGATGCTGACCAACCCATCGACGCTCGGCGTGTTCGAGCGCGCGATCCAGGACATCCAGCGCATCGTGCACGCCGCGGGCGGGCTGCTCTACTACGACGGCGCCAACCTCAACGCGATCCTCGGCAAGGTCAAACCCGGCGACATGGGGTTCGACGTGATCCACATGAACCTGCACAAGACGTTTTCGACGCCGCACGGCGGCGGCGGGCCGGGCGCCGGGCCGGTCGGCGTCAACCGGAAACTGCTGCCGTATCTGCCGCTGCCGCTCGTCGCAGAAAATGGCAACGATTATCGGCTACTGGACGAAGCCGATCTGCCGCAATCCATTGGCCGCCTGTCGGCGCACCTCGGCAACGCCGGTGTGCTGCTGCGCGCCTACATCTATGCGCGGCTGCTCGGGCGCGAAGGGATGCAGCGCGTCGCCGAGTACGCGACGCTGAACGCAAACTATCTGATGGCCGAGCTGCGCAACGCCGGTTTTGAGCTCGCATTTCCGAAGCGGCGCGCGAGCCATGAATTCATCGTCACGCTGAAAAAGCTGAAGGACGAGACCGGCGTCAATGCGATGGATTTCGCCAAGCGCCTGCTCGACAAGGGCTTTCATGCGCCGACCACTTATTTTCCGCTGTTGGTGCCGGAATGCCTGCTGATCGAGCCGACCGAAACCGAATCGAAGCAGACGCTCGACGCCTTTGTCGCGGCGATGAAGGAAACCCTCATGGAAGCGCGCGCCAATCCGGAGCTGGTGAAGACCGCGCCGCACACGCTGCCGGTGCGCCGTCTCGACGATGTCAGGGCCGCGCGCGAACTGAATCTCGCATGGACGCCAACGCCGATTCCAACGCCCAGTTCCTGACACGGAACCACAGATAAACACAGATGGACGCAGATAAATCCCGAACAGCCGCTATTATTGCAACGATCCAATCAGTATCCGTGTTAATCCGTGTTCATCTGTGGTTGGATAGATTTTAAAATGGAAAGCCCGTACAAAGGCCAGACCGGCCTGAAACGCGTCTGGAACGCGTTTTTTTATTCGCTCGACGGTTTCAAGGCCGCATTCCGGCATGAGGACGCGTTCCGCCAGGAAGTGTTTCTTGCGATTGTCCTGATCCCGCTCTCGTTATTTCTGCATGCAAGCGGCATCGGTCACGCGCTGATGATTGGCAGCGTGCTGCTGGTGTTGATCGTCGAGTTGCTGAATTCCGGCATCGAGGCGATCACCGACCGCGTATCGCTCGAAGATCACGCGCTTGCCAAGCGCGCAAAGGATCTCGGCAGCGCGGCGGTGATGTTGACCCTGATTAATGTGCCGGTGGTGTGGGGGTTGGTATTAGTAGGATGATTTATTACATTAGGATTCGTGTATTTCCGTTATCCTAAGATGGTGCTCCATCTTTTCTGGCTCAAATTCCCATTTGCCATCCCATGCTACTTCAAAAACCCGAGGTTTCGGGGATACAAAATTCGATGCCTCAATCTCGAGATAATATCGAACAGCTTGATCTTTTTCGACGAATCCTTGGAAATTGTTTGGGTAAGTATAAAGAATAGGCGTAAATTTTACGTCCTGTTCCCCGATACGCCCGAAATCTAAAACCTGTTCTTTGGCGATGGTAATTTGTTGTGGTGTTACTTCTGCGGGTGCCCAGACAAATTGAACTGGAACTGCCATTGAGACTGCACGAAAACGACCATCGGGGCCACGACGACTCAAACCCTTCAGTAATACACGGCAGTTCTGAACAGCGAGCCATGGACGAACATTCATTACTTTCAGGTGATAGTACATTACTTTTTGTCCACCACTCGGGTCTATAACGCCTCGTAGTTTTAATACCGTAGGGTCTCCGCGAAGAGTGTGCGGCTGAATAATTAATTTGGGAGGGGCTAAGCAGGCTCTAATTTTTTCACCCCATATTGCTAATATGGCAACAGCTACAGTGCCTATAGCAGCTAGTCCTTGGAACACCAAATCCCAATTGATCATGATCAATTAGAAATAAAAGGAGTCAGGTTTATATTTCCCGTTAATGCTGTTTCTTTAGCGAATCCCGAATTTCCCGCAACAACACCACTTCCTCCGGCGTTGGCGCAGGCACGGCTTCTTCCTTTGCTTTAAGCCGGTTCACCGCGCGCACCAGCAGGAATACCGCGAACGCGACGATCGTGAATGAGATGATGGTGTTGATGAACGCGCCGTAGTTGAAGGTCACTGCGCCGGCTTTCTGCGCGGCGTCGAGGCTTGCATACGGTCCTACCGTCGCGCCTTCCTTCAGCACGAAGAACAGGTTGGAGAAATCCACCTTGCCGAGCAGCAGGCCGATCGGCGGCATGATGACGTCGCGCACCAGCGAGTCCACGATCTTGCCGAACGCAGCGCCGATGATGATACCGACCGCCATGTCGACGACATTGCCGCGCATCGCGAATTTTTTGAATTCCTCGAACATCGAAGTCTCCTGGAACGGGATGGCGACATCATAAAACAGAAGCTGTCGTCACAAAAACATCATCAAATTTTAATCAAAACGTCGCAATCGCGCGGCACCATGCGCGGCAGATGGACAGCGCCCAGATCATCTGCCAGCAGTTGCCGACCGCACACCGCATCATGCGCGTCGCGGTGGTCACCGAAACCTGGCCGCCGGAAATCAACGGCGTGGCGATGACGATCAGCCGCATGGTCGCCGGTCTGCAGCAGCGCGGCCATCAGGTGCAGTTGGTGCGGCCGCGCCAGCATGCGCGCGACAATCCGGCCAGCGAGCCGAATTTCGAGGAAGTCCTGCATCGCGGTGTGCCGATTCCGCGCTATGAGAACCTGAAGCTGGGTCTGCCGGCGAAGCAGGCGCTGGTGCGGCTGTGGTCGGTGCAGCGTCCCGACCTGGTGCACGTGGTGACCGAGGGGCCGCTCGGCTGGTCGGCGCTGATGGCAGCCGGCAAACTCAAGATCCCGTGCAGCAGCGATTTCCACACCAATTTCCACAGCTACAGCAAACACTACGGCATTGGCTGGCTGAAGAAACCGATCGTCGCCTATCTGCGCAAACTCCACAACAAGGCCGATTGCACTCTGGTGCCGACCTCGGCGCTGCTCGAAGATCTCGAAAAGCACGGCTATCTGAACCTGCGTGTGGTCGCGCGCGGCGTCGACACGCATCTATTCCATCCCGGCAAACGCAGCGAAGCGCTGCGCGCACAATGGGGTGTGCGGCCGGAGCAGCCGGTCGCGATCTACGTCGGCCGTCTGGCGCCGGAGAAGAACCTGCCGGTGGTGATGCGTGCGTTTCAGGCGATGCAGCTGGCGTGTCCGGAAGCGCGGCTGGTGCTGGTCGGCGACGGCCCAGAACGCGCGGCGCTGCAGGCCGCGCATCCGGCGTGCATATTCGCCGGCATGCGCAGCGGCGAGGATCTCGCCGCGCATTATGCGTCGGGCGACATCTTCCTGTTTCCGAGCATCACTGAAACCTACGGCAACGTGACGGTCGAGGCGATGGCGAGCGGGCTCGCGGTGATTGCCTACGATTACGCGGCGGCGGCCGAGCACATCCAGCACGGCAGCAACGGGCTGCTCGCGGATTTCGACAACGCCGAGGACTTCATCCAGCTCGCGGCAAATCTCGTCAACGACCCGCTGCGGATCGGCGAATTCGGTCAGCGTGCGCGCGCGACCACCGAGAAAATCGACTGGGAGTGCGTGCACGACGAGTTCGAAGCCGCGCTGCTGGAAGTCATTGCCAGAACTGAAAACGGCACATCGCTCGCGCGCCTGTCAGCCTGACGGCCGCCTCCGGCGACGTGTCGGCGCCGGTGTATAATCCGCGCGCATGCACACGCTGATCTGCGGCTCGATCGCCTATGACTCCATCATGGTGTTCCCCGGCCGCTTCAAGGAACACATCCTTCCCGAGCAGCTGCACATCCTCAACGTCGCGTTTCTGGTGCCCGACCTGCGGCGCGAGTTCGGCGGCTGCGCCGGCAACATCGCCTACAACCTGAAGCTGCTCGGCGGCGCGCCGCTGATCATGGCGACGGTCGGCGACGATCACCAGCCGTACACTTATCGGCTCGATCAACTGCAATTGTCGCGCGCGCACGTGCGGCAGGTGCCCGGCGCGTTCACCGCGCAGGCATTCATCACCACCGACCTCGACGACAACCAGATCACCGCGTTTCATCCGGGCGCGATGAATCACGCGCATCTGAACCACGTCGGCGACGCCGGCGACGTTTCGCTCGGCATCATTGCGCCGGACGGACGCGACGGCATGCTGCAGCACGCGCGCGAATTTCATGCGGCCGGCATTCCGTTCATTTTCGATCCGGGCCAGGGCCTGCCGATGTTTTCCGGCGCCGAGCTGCTGGAGTTCATCCGCCTTGCCAACTATGTCACGGTCAACGATTACGAGGCGCAACTGCTGATGGACCGCACCGGCCGTACGCTCGAACAACTGTCAGAACTTATCGCGGCGCTGATTGTCACATTAGGCAGTCAGGGTTCGCGCATTTATGCTGACGGCAAGTGCATTGAAATCCCGGCCGTCGAACCGGCGGCAGTGCTGGACCCTACCGGTTGCGGCGATGCCTATCGTGCCGGACTGCTGTACGGAATCGCGCAAGGCTGGAGATGGGAGAAGGCCGGGCGGCTGGCTTCGCTGATGGGCGCGATAAAGATTGCCAGTCGCGGTCCACAGAATCACAGGCCGGCGCGGACGGAAATCGCGCAACGTTATCATCAAGCCTTCGGAGAGGAATTATGAAAACACGATTTTCGGGTCGTGGATGGGCGCAGGCAGCGGCACTGTCATTGCTTGCGCTGGGACTGCACGGCTGTGCGGATACGGCCGGCAGCGGCGAATATTCGCGCCAGCAGGTGCAGGTCGAACAGACGGTGCGCTTTGGTGTCGTCGAATCGGTTCGCCCGGTCACCATTCAAGGTGAAAACACCGGTGTCGGCGCGGTTGCCGGCGCCGGACTGGGCGGTGTCGCGGGCAGCACGATCGGCCATAATACCGGCAGCGTGGCCGGCGCCATCGGCGGCGCGATCCTCGGCGGCCTGGCCGGCAACGCGGTCGAGAAATCCGCGCGTCAACAGAACGGCGTCGAGATCACGGTCAGGCTCGATAGCGGGCAGGTGATCGCCGTGACCCAGGGCGCCGATGAGCAGTTCAATATCGGCGACCGCGTCCGCGTGCTGTCCGGCGGCGGCGCCACCCGCGTTTCGCATTGAGATCCGGATAGATTTATCGCGTCCGGCGCTCGCCGGCGGAGTCATTAAACCTTCACCATTTTTTCACGCGCGCGTCACATTGCGGACTTAGCCTCTTTTCCGGCATATTTTCCGGGAGAAGAGCCATGCGGCTTCAGCAACAACCAGGCATCGTTCAATCGCAGGCGCGGCTGATGTTGCAGCATGCGCGCACACCGGCGGAAATCGCTGAAGCACAGCATTTGCGTTACAAAATATTTGCCGGCGAAATGGGCGCCCGGGTGCCCGGACGCGAAACCGGTACCGACAGCGACGAGTTCGACCTTTACTGCGACCATTTGCTGGTGCGCGATGCCGATAGCGGACACGTCGTCGGCACCTACCGTGTTTTGAGCAGCGCGATGGCGCACCACACCGGCGGTTTTTATTCGGACCGTGAATTCGATCTGACAAGACTCGATCATCTGCGCGATGAGACGGTGGAGATCGGACGTTCGTGCGTCCATCCTGAATATCGCAACGGGGCGACGATCGCGCTGCTATGGTCGGGGATCGCGCAGTATATGCAGACGCATGGCTATCGTTATCTGATCGGCTGCGCCAGTGTCGGCATCGCCGACGGTGGACACGTCGCGACGGCCATTTATAATACGCTGCAGAAAACCAGCCTGAGCCCGGCCGAGTACCGTGTGTTTCCGCGCTGCGAATTGCCGCTGGCGGCGCTCGATCCGGCAGCTGAAGCACCGCTGCCGTCGCTGATCAAGGGCTATGTGCGGGTCGGCGCCTATATCTGCGGCGCGCCGGCGTGGGATCCCGATTTCAACACCGCCGACTTGCTGATGATGCTGCCGATGTCGCGGATGAACCCGCGCTATGCGCGGCATTTTCTGAAGGCGGATTGTTAATAACGACCAGCTTCCTTACCCGCGCGTTCCGTCTGACCCGCGTCGCGCTGCATCTCGCCCGCGGCGTGACAACCGCGGGGTTGATCTTTCCCTGGCTGGATAAAGCCGGCCGTGCCGACCATGGCCGGCGCTGGGCGGCCGGGCTGTTGCGCATGCTGGCGATCCGCGTGCAGTTGAAGGGCGCACCGCCGCCGCCCGGCGCTGCGGCATTGCTGGCCGCCAACCATGTTTCATGGCTCGATCCGTTTGTGATCAATGCGGTGCGGCCGGTCAGGTTCATTGCCAAATCGGAAGTACGGCGCTGGCCGGTGATCGGGTGGCTGACCGCGCAAGCCGGCACCCTGTTCGTGGTACGCAGCCGGCGTCATCATACCGCGCACGTCAATCAGTCGGTGGTTGGGGCGATGCGGGACGGCGAAACCTTCGCGGTGTTTCCGGAAGGCACCACTACCGATGGCAGCGTGGTGCTGCCGTTTCACGCGTCGCTGCTGCAACCTGCATTCGACAGCGGCGCGCCGCTGGTGCCGGTTGCGCTGCGCTATTTGCGCGCCGACGGCAGCCTGTGCACGGAGGCCGCCTATGATGGCGATAAGACGATATTCGGCACGTTGCGCGCGATGGCGGCGCTGCCGTCAATCCGTGCCGAACTCCAGTTTCTTGCCCCGCTGACCGGTACCGACCACCAGCACCGGCGCGAGCTTGCGCGTGCTGCGGAACAGGCTATCGCCAGCGCTTTACGCCTCGCTTTGCCGCGCAGACATGCTGGAACAACCGCCGGTCTTCGAGCCGCAGCGCGGTAAGTTCGCCGCCCCACAGGCAGCCGGTGTCGAGCGCGACCACATCGGCGTTTGCGTACAATCCCAGCGCCGACCAGTGTCCGCACAGAATCGTGGTGCCGCGGCTCTTGCGCCGCGGCAGACTGAACCACGGCACGTAGCCGATCGGCAGATGAAACGGTTTGCCTTTGTGCGCGAATTCCATGCGTCCGGCCGGCGTGCAGATGCGCATGCGCGTCATCGCGTTGACGATCACGCGCAGACGCTTGATGCCCTGCAGATCGTCGCTCCAGCGGTTTGGTTTGTTGCCGTACAGTTTGCGCAGGAATTTTTCGTGGCCGTCGCCGCGCAGTTCGGTTTCCACCTCGCGTGCAAGCCGTAGCGCGGCGGCGACGGTCCATTGCGGCAGCAGCCCGGCATGCACCATTGCAAAACCGCGCTCGACGTGCATCATCTTGCGGTGGCGCAGCCAGTGCAGCAGCTCGTAGCGGTCAGGCGCGTTCAGGATCGCCTCGAAAGTATCATCGGGCGAAGGTTTGCGATGTCCGGCGGCGACGATCAGCAGTGTCAGATCATGATTGCCAAGCACGGTGATGGCGCGCGGGCCGAGGCTTTTGACAAAACGCAGCACCGCCAGCGAGTGCGGCCCGCGATTGACCAGATCGCCCACCAGCCACAGCTTGTCATGTCGCGGATCGAAGCGGCACAGGTCGAGCAGCCGGCGCAGGGAGCCGTAGCAGCCCTGGATGTCGCCGATCGCGTAAGTCGCCATTTGGAAATTCTACTTGCGTACGGGCGGTTTCAGTTTTACCGGTGGGACGGGTAAAATAATAATCTGATTTTCTTTCGACAGGCCAGAGCAGTCGAAGCGCCCGTAGCTCAGCTGGATAGAGTACCGCCCTCCGAAGGCGGGGGTCGCACGTTCGAATCGTGTCGGGCGCGCCAGATTTCGGAAACCGCTTGTGTTCCGGGTTTTCCCCGACTGGCTGGTCGCGGACGGGCGCAGGCAAAATGAAGCGCTGTAACTTCGCGGTGAAAGCCGCTGTGCTGCTGATGATGGCGAGCACGCCGGTGCCGGTGTTTGCTTATCACTACGATCACGGCGGTCGTTCCCATGTTCGTTTCGGTTTTTATCTCGGAGTCCCGCTGTGGGATCCCTGGTATTCCTATCCGTATTATCCATATCCAGCGGTAGTGGCGATGCCTCCGTCCCCGCCTCCGCCGCCATCGGATGTGGAGCCCGCCCCAACCCCTGGCGGACCGACGCAGCGCCCGTATTATCGAAATTATTGCCCGCCCCTCGACGCGTATTATCCGAAGGTCAGAGAATGTCCCGGCGGCTGGCAATCAAAATGAGTGTGCGGCCGAGCCATTTCTTTGTTGTGGACAATGCGTCGCTGCCCTGGCCCCGCCTGGTTTTACGAAGCCTGCATTAAAATACGTTTACGTAAACGTAATTATTGGTCAGGATTTGCTAGGGCCCGATTTGTTTGCGGCACTGGCGTTCGAAAAACGCGATTTCGTTCAGCATGATTTCTATATCTTCGCGTTGCTGTTCGAGCCGGCTTCGATAATCATCGAGTTTGGCTAGGAATGTTTCGATCGATGTTTTTCCGCTGCTGCCGGTCTGGTAGAGCTTGAACAGTTCGCGTATCTCGCCGATGCTCAGGCCGAGCCGTTTGCCGCGTAATGCCAGTTTAAGCCGACCCCGATCCTGTCCACTGAACAGCCGTGTGTTTCCTTTGCGGCGTGGTGCCAGCAATCCTTCGTTTTCATAGTGGCGCAGGGTGCGCGGAGTTACGCCAAATTCGCTGGCAAGCTCCGAGATGGTATAGTAATCTTTCATCGTGCCTTGCAATAAAAAACAGGATTAAACTTACTATTACGTAAACGTAATGTCAACTTCCGTACCAACCAGGGTTTCCCAACATATCGGTCAGACTCCAGAGCTCGATCCGATCGAAGTCGCGGAGACTTGCGCAGAGATCGCACAAAAAAGCGGCCGGATCATCGGCGAATTCATCAGCCATCAAGTGGCCAACGGCGCATCGGCATTAAGCGACGGCGCCGGTGCTGCAGAAGTGTTTTCGGAAGCGGCGATAAAGCTGTTCGCGGATCCGGCGGCGCTTGCCGCAATGCAGTTTGGGTTGTGGCGGGACTGCGCCGAACTGTGGCAGAACTCGATGCTGCGGTTTTGCGGCTGCGACGCGCCGCCGGTGATTGCGCCGGAACGGCACGACCGCCGCTTCAAGGGTGAGGACTGGCAGCAGAACCCTTTTTTCGATTATCTGAAGCAGTCTTATCTGCTCGTCGCCCGGCGCATCCAGCAGGCGGTCAGCGCTGTGAATGGAAGCGATGCGCACACCGCGAAAAAGATCGACTTCTATACGCGCCAGTACATCAATGCGCTGTCGCCGAGCAATTTTCTGCTTACCAATCCTGAAGTACTGCGCGAAACCATCGATTCGCGCGGCCGGAATCTGGTCAGGGGGCTCGACAATCTGATCGCGGATTTCGAACGCGGCCAGTGGCGCCAGTTGCGCGTCAAGATGACCGACCCGGCTGCGTTCGAAGTCGGGCGCAATCTCGCAACGACGCCCGGCAAGATCGTCTTCCAGAACGACCTGATGCAGCTGATCCAGTACGCGCCGCTGACCGCCGAAGTTCATCGCCGCCCGTTGCTGATCATCCCGCCGTGGATCAACAAATATTACATACTTGATATGCGCGAGGACAATTCATTTGTGCGCTGGGCGGTGGCGCAGGGGCATACGGTGTTCGTCATTTCATGGGCCAATCCCGGCGCGAGTTACGCGGACAAGACGTTCGACGACTATCTGCGCGAGGGTCCGCTGGCGGCGCTTGATGCGATCGAGCTGGCGACCGGCGAGCGCGAGGTGAACGCGGTCGGTTACTGTCTCGGCGGCACGCTGCTCGCGATATTGCTCGCTTATCTGGCCGCGAAAAGCGACGATCGAATCAGGAGCGCGACGCTGTTCGCGACGATGATCGATTTCTCCGCGCCGGGCGAACTCGACGTGTTCATCGACGAGGCGCAGGTCGCCGCGCTTGAGAAGAAGATGGACGAACGCGGCTATCTCGACGGCGCGGAAATGGCGGCAACCTTCAATCTGCTGCGCGCGAATGATTTGATCTGGTCGTTCGTCGTCAACAATTATCTGCTCGGCAGGCAGCCGCTGCCGTTCGATCTGCTGTACTGGAATTCGGACTCGACGCGAATGCCGGCGGCAATGCACAGTTTCTATCTGCGCAACATGTATTTGAAGAACAGGCTGCGCGAGCCCCGCGGCATCACGCTGGCCGGCGTGCCGATCGATCTGTCGCAGGTGCGTACGCCGCTGTATTTTGTGTCGACGCTCGAAGATCATATTTCGCCGTGGCCGTCGACTTATGCCGGCGCGCGACTGTTCCCGGGAGAAGTGCGGTTTGTGCTCGGCGGCTCCGGTCATATCGCCGGCATCGTCAATCCGCCGGCAGCCGGCAAATACCAGTACTGGACGCGCGATGCCCTCGACGCCGAGCCGCAGCAGTGGCTGGCGCACGCCGAACGCCACGCGGGCTCATGGTGGCTGGACTGGGCGCAGTGGGTCGCGCCGCACGCCGCAGAGCAGGTCGCGGCGCGCGCGCCGGGCGCGGGCCGCCTGCCGGCGCTCGAGGATGCGCCCGGCGCATACGTGAAAGTGCGCCTCGATACGCCGTCGCCTGCCGCCATGCGCTGAATGGGTCGGGCGCCCGATACCGATGTCTTCATCATGCATCGCAACACCGGCGGCCGCCAGTAAGTCCATATACCGATGCTATAATTTCGGACGCCACGCGGTGGCGGCGGCGCGCAGCGCGCCCGTTGATCCCAGCAGGGTAACGCATGGACTTGAAGGACATTCACCCCGATATCGATCCGCAGGAAACCCAGGAATGGATCGAGGCGCTTGAGTCGGTGCTCAAGCGCGAAGGCGCGGAGCGCGCGCACTATCTTCTGGAAAAACTCGTCGACAAGGCGCGTCGCAGCGGCGCCTATATTCCATTCAGCGCAAACACCGCCTACCTGAATACCATTCCGCCGGGTCAGGAAGAGCGTTCGCCCGGCGATCCCGCGATCGAGGACAAACTGCGCGCCTACGTGCGCTGGAACGCGATGGCGATGGTGGTGCGTGCCAACAAGACGTCGTCGGAGCTCGGCGGACATATCGCGAGCTTTGCGTCGGCGGCGACGCTTTACGACGTCGGCTTCAATCATTTCTTCCGCGCCGCGAACGATAATTTCGGCGGCGATCTCGTTTATATGCAGGGGCACTCGTCGCCGGGCATCTACGCGCGCGCGTTTCTCGAGGGGCGCATCAGCGAAGAACAGATGAACAACTTCCGGCAGGAGGTCGGCGGCAAGGGACTGTCGTCGTATCCGCACCCGTGGCTGATGCCGGATTTCTGGCAGTTCCCGACGGTATCGATGGGGCTGGGGCCGATCATGGCGATCTATCAGGCGCGCTTCATGCGCTACCTCAAGGATCGCGGCGTCATCGATCCGCAGGACCGCAAGATATGGGCGTTCATGGGCGATGGCGAGATGGACGAGCCCGAATCGCTGGGCGCGATCTCGCTTGCCGGACGCGAGAAACTCGACAACCTGGTGTTCGTTATCAACTGCAACCTGCAACGGCTCGACGGCCCGGTGCGCGGCAACGGCAAGATCATCCAGGAACTGGAAGCCGATTTCCGCGGCGCCGGGTGGAACGTGATCAAGGTGATCTGGGGCTCATACTGGGAACCGCTGCTGATGCGCGACGTGCACGGCCTGCTGCTGAAGCGCATGGAGGAGTGCGTCGACGGCGAGTACCAGACCTACAAGTCGAAGGATGGCGCCTATGTACGCAAGCATTTCTTCGGCAAATATCCGGAGCTGCTCGAAATGGTCTCGCACATGACCGACGACGACATCTGGCGCTTGAATCGCGGCGGCCACGACCCGCACAAGATCTACGCGGCGTACGCGGCGGCGATCAGGCACCGGGGCCAGCCGACGGTGATTCTTGCCAAGACGGTCAAGGGCTATGGCATGGGCGAAGCCGGCGAGGGGCAGAACATCACCCATCAGCAGAAGAAGATGGGCACCGAGTCGATCCGCGCCTTCCGCGACCGTTTCCATATCCCGATTCCGGACGACCGTCTCGAAGAAGTTCCGTTCTATCGGCCCGCCGAAGACAGTGCCGAGATGAAATATCTGCGCGAGCGCATGGCGGCGATGGGCGGTTCGCTGCCGGCGCGCCGCCGCAAGGCGCAGCCGCTCGCGGTGCCGCTGCTGGCGGCGTTCGAGGCGCAGTTGAAAAGCACCGAAGACCGCGAGATTTCGACGACGATGGCGTTCGTGCGCATCCTCGCGACGCTGGTGCGCGACAAGACCATCGGCAAATACGTGGTGCCGATCGTGCCCGATGAATCGCGCACCTTCGGCATGGAAGGCATGTTCCGCCAGCTCGGCATCTATTCGCACATCGGTCAGCTCTATACGCCGCAGGACGCCGACCAGCTGATGTTCTATAAGGAGGACCAGCACGGCCAGATCCTGCAGGAAGGCATCAACGAGGCGGGCGCCATGTCGTCGTGGATCGCGGCGGCGACTTCGTACAGCACGCACGGCCAGTCGATGATCCCGTTCTATATCTTCTATTCGATGTTCGGTTTCCAGCGCGTCGGCGACCTCGCGTGGGCGGCCGGCGACATGCGCGCGCGCGGCTTCCTCCTCGGCGGCACCGCCGGGCGCACCACGCTGAATGGCGAAGGGCTGCAGCACGAGGACGGCCACAGCCATATCCTCGCCTCGACGGTCCCGAACTGCATCGCCTACGACCCGACCTTCTCGTACGAAGTCGCGGTGATCGTGCAGGACGGACTGCGGCGCATGTATCAGGAGCAGGAAGACGTGTTCTATTACATCACGCTGATGAACGAGAACTACACGCATCCGGCGATGCCCGCGGGAGTGGAGGAAGGCATCCTCAGGGGCATCTACCTGTTCCGCGAAGGCAAGGCGAAGAAGGGTCAGCCCAGGGTGCAACTGCTGGGCAGCGGCACGATCCTGCGCGAAGTGATCGCGGCGGCCGAATTGCTGGAAAAGGATTTCGGCGTCGCCGCCGACATCTGGAGCGTGACCAGCTTCAACCAGTTGCGCCGCGATGGCCTCGACGCGCAGCGCTGGAATCTGCTGCATCCCGACGCGAAGCCGCGCAGGAGTTATATCGAAAGTTGCCTCGAAAAACACGATGGCCCGATCGTCGCGGCGACTGATTATATGAAACTGTTCGCCGATCAGGTTCGCGCTTTCCTGCCGGACCGTGCTTACACGGCGCTCGGCACCGATGGTTTCGGCCGTTCCGATACGCGCCGCCAGTTGCGGCGCTTCTTCGAAGTCGACCGCCATTATGTGGTGGCGGCGGCGCTCAGGGCGCTTGCCGATCAGCAGGCGGTGCCGTCGTCCACGGTTGCCGCGGCAATCAGGAAATACGGCATCGACCCCGACAAGCCGAATCCGGCGACGGTCTGAACCGCATGGGCAATGTGATCGAGGTGAGGGTTCCCGACATCGGGGACTACAAGGACGTGCCGGTCATCGAGGTGCTGGTCAAGCCCGGCGACAGCATCAAGCTGGAAGATCCGCTGGTCACGCTCGAGTCCGACAAGGCAACGATGGACGTGCCCGCGCCGCGCGCCGGCACCGTCAAGGACATCCGGGTCAGGGTCGGCGACAAGGTGTCCGAAGGTTCGCTGGTGCTGATGCTGGAAGCCGCCGCCGGCGCCGAGACCGCCACCAAACCACCTGTCGCCGCTGCGCCTGTGCCGCCCGCGCCCGTGGTTCCCTCTATCGCCGCCGCTGCGCCACCGCCGGCGCGCGCCGTGCCGCTGGAACCGCCGTCGGTCGTCAGCAGCGGCCCGGTGCACGCGGGTCCATCGGTGCGGCGTTTCGCGCGCGAGCTCGGCGTCGATCTGAGCCGCGTTGCCGGCAGCGGCCCGAAGCAGCGCATCCTCAAGGAGGACGTGCAGGCGTTCGTCAAGAGAGAGCTTGCGCGGCCGCGCGCTGAAGGCGGCGGCCTGCTGTTCAATCTGCCGCCGGCGCCGCAGGTCGATTTCGCGAAGTTCGGGCCGGTCAAACTGCAGCCGCTGACGCGCATCAAGAAACTGTCCGGCGGCCACCTGCACCGCAACTGGCTCAGCATCCCGCACGTGACGCAGCACGACGACGCCGATATCACCGAACTCGAAGCGTTCCGCAAGCAGCGGGCCGAGGAACTCAGGAAGCAGGACATCCGTTTCACGCCGCTGGTGTTCCTGCTGAAGGCGAGCGTGCTTGCGCTCAGGCATTATCCGCAGTTCAACGCCTCGCTCAGCGCCGACGGCGAGAACCTGGTGCTCAAGGAGTATTTTCACATCGGCGTCGCCGTCGATACTCCGCAGGGACTGGTGGTGCCGGTACTGCGCGACGTCGACAAGAAAGGTCTGGTCGATCTCGCGAAGGAGCTCGGTGAAGTCAGCGCGCGCATGCGCGACGGCAAAATCCATCCTTCCGACCTGCAGGGCGGCTGCTTTTCGATCTCGAGTCTGGGCGGCATCGGCGGCACCCATTTCACGCCGATCGTCAACGCGCCTGAAGTCGCGATTCTCGGCGTGTCGAAATCGCAGATGAAACCGGTATGGGACGGCAAACAATTCGCGCCGCGGCTGATGATGCCGTTGTCGCTGTCGTTCGATCATCGCGTGATCGACGGCGCGCAGGGCGCGCGCTTCCTGTCGTACCTCGGCGGCGTGCTTGCCGACATCCGTCAACTGACGATCTGATTTCGTGGCTGCAGCCAGCACCGCGCCGGTCGGCGTCCTCGGCGGCACCTTCGATCCGATCCATTTCGGGCACCTGCGTCTCGCGCAGGAACTCGGCGAGACACTGCAGCTGTCCGAAGTGCATTTCATCCCGGCCGGCACGCCGCCGCACCGCACCGCGCCGCGCGCCGCCACCGCGCACCGGCTGGCGATGGCGCGGCTGGCGATCGCCGGCAATCCGCTGTTCACGCTCGATGAACGGGAAACCGCGCGCCCCGGCCCCGGCTACACGATCGATACGTTGGCCGAACTGCGGCGCGAACTCGGCGCGACGCGACCCATCTGTCTGCTGCTCGGCGCCGACGCGTTTCTGGATCTGGTCACCTGGCACCGCTGGCACGAACTGTTCGGTTTCGCGCACGTGGTGGCCGCGCACCGGCCGGGGTTTCCATTGCAGACGTGGTCGCAGCGGATGCCGCTGCCGCTCGCCCGCGAATACGAAATGCGCCATATGGAGCAGCCGCTGGCGGTGCATCTGTCGCCGGCCGGCGGCATCGTCGCGCAGCCGATCGCGGCGCTCGACATCACGGCGACGCGCATCCGCGATACCCTCGGCGCCGGCGCCAGCCCGCGCTATTTGCTGCCGGATTCGGTTCTCGATTATATTCACAGCCATGGCCTGTATGCCGGAGATGAATGAAGCCTGAGACGATGGTGAAAACCGCGGTCGCCGCGCTGGAAGACGTCAAGGGCCGCGACATCGTGGTGCTCGACGTGCATCGCCTGACCTCGCTGTTCGACCGGCTGATCATCGTCAGCGGCGACTCGACGCGGCAGAACCGGGCGCTCGCCAACAACGTCAGGGAAAAACTGAAGGCGCACGGCGTGCCGGCGGTGGGCGTCGAAGGCGAAGACAGCGGCGAGTGGATACTGGTCGATTTCGGGCCGGTTGTTATCCACATCATGCAGCCCGCAATCCGCCGCTACTACAATCTCGAGGAACTGTGGGGCGGCGCTTCCGCGCCGCTGCACCGGACGGCGGCCGCCGGCCGCTGATTTGCTGCGTCGATGAAGCTGCGCGTGTTTGCGGTCGGACGCAGAATGCCGGCGTGGATCAGCGCCGGCTGCGACGAATACATGCGCCGCATGCCGCGCACGCTGCGCGTCGAGCTGACCGAAATAAGGCCCGCAGATCGCACGATGGGGGAGTCGGTTGCACACTGGCTGGAGAACGAGGCGCAGCGCATCCGCTCCGCGCTGCCGGCGGACTGCGCGCGCGTGGTGCTCGACGAACGCGGCGAACTGCCGACCACCGCCGAGCTCGCGCGCCGGCTCGAACGCTGGCAGCGCGAAGCGCGCGACGTCGCGTTCGTCATCGGCGGCGCCGACGGCACCGCGCACAGCCTGCAGCGCGACACCGACTGGCTGTTCGCGCTGTCGCGGCTGACGCTGCCGCACGCGTTGTGCCGGGTGGTGCTCGTTGAGCAGCTGTACCGCGCGGCGATGCTGCTGGCCGGCCATCCGTACCATCGCGAGTGAACCCAATGACCGCGCCGACCGGCAGCACCGTCTATCTGGCGTCGCGCAGCCCGCGCCGGCGCGAACTGCTGCGCCAGATCGGCGTCACGATCGACATCCTGCTGCTGCGCGCTGACCCGAAGCGCGGCGTCGATGTCGATGAACGGCCGCTGGTGAATGAAGATGCAGAGACCCACGTGATGCGCGTCGCGCAGGCCAAGGCCGCCGCCGGCTGGCAGAACGTGCTGCGGCGCGGACTGCGGCCGCTGCCGCTGCTCGCCGCCGACACCGTGGTCGTGCTCGACGGCGAAATCATCGGCAAGCCGGAAAGCCAGCGGCAGGCGCGCCAGATTCTGGAACGCCTGTCGGGCCGCCGGCACCAGGTGCTGACTGCGGTCACCGTGACCTGCGAAGGGCGCACCGAATCGAGGCTGTCCGGCTCCACGGTGGAGTTCCGCGAACTCGCGGCGCAGGAAATCGAGCGCTACGTCGCCACCCGCGAACCGCTCGACAAGGCCGGCGCCTATGGCCTGCAGGGGCGCGCCGCAGTGTTCGTGCGCGGCATCGACGGCAGTCCCTCCGGCATCGTCGGCCTGCCGCTGTTCGAGACCGCGCTGCTGCTGCGCGGGTTTGGTATCGTTACGCCCTGACCGCCGGCCCGCGCGACATGGCTGAAGAAATCCTGATCAACATCACGCCGCAGGAGACGCGCGTCGCCGTGATCCAGCAGGGCGCCGTGCAGGAGGTGCAGATCGAACGCGCTTCGGCGCGCGGGCTGGTCGGCAACATCTGCATGGGACGCGTCACGCGCGTGCTGCCCGGAATGCAGTCGGCGTTCGTCGACATCGGCGGCGGCCGCGCCGCCTTCCTGCACGTCGCCGACATTCAGGGCTGCCGGCGCGACGGCGCCGAGCCGCCGCCGATCGAGACGCTGCTGACCGAAGGTCAGAACCTGATGGTGCAGGTGATCAAGGACCCGCTCGGCACCAAGGGCGCGCGGCTGTCGACCCAGATCTCGATCGCGGGGCGACTGCTGGTCTATCTGCCGCAGGAGACGCGGATCGGCATTTCGCAGCGCATCGAAGATGAAGAGGAGCGGCTGCAGCTCAGGGAAAAACTCCAGCAACTGCTGCCGGCCGATGCCGGCGGCGGTTTCATCATCCGCACCGTCGCCGAGGCCGCGAGCGAGGTCGAATTGCTTGCCGATATCGAGTACCTGCGCAAGCTGTGGAACGACATCCTTGAAAAATCACACACCGCCGCGCCGTTGACGCTCTTGTACCAGGACCTGAATCTGGGACTGCGCGCGCTGCGCGACGTGGCGCGCGACGAAACCACGCGCATCCGGGTCGATTCGCGCGAGACCTTCCACAAGCTGCAGCAGTTCGCACAGGAGTTCGTGCCGGCCATTGCGGCGCGCATCGAGCATTACGCCGGCGAACGGCCGCTGTTCGATCTCTACGGCGTCGACGACGAGATCGAGAAGGCGCTGGCGCGCCGCGTCGACCTCAAATCGGGCGGCTATCTGATCATCGACCAGACCGAAGCGCTGACCACGGTCGATGTCAACACCGGCGGCTTCGTCGGCGGGCGCAGTTTCGACGACACCATTTTCAAGACCAATCTCGAGGCGGCGCAGGTGATCGCGCGCCAGCTCAGGGTGCGCAATCTCGGCGGCATCATCATCATCGACTTCATCGACATGGACAGCGAAGAGCACAGGAACGCCGTGCTCAACGAATTCCGCAAGGCGCTGGCGCGCGACCGTACGCGGATGACGGTCAACGGCTTCACCCAGCTCGGCCTGGTCGAGATGACGCGCAAGCGCACACGTGAGAGCCTTGCCCACGTGCTGTGCGAGCCGTGTCCGTTCTGCCAGGGGCGCGGCGAAATGAAGACTGCGCAGACCGTCTGCTACCAGATCCTGCGCGAACTGCTGCGCGAGGCGCGCCAGTTCGAGGCGCGCGAATATCGCATCCTTGCCGCGCAGCCGGTGATCGATCTGTTCCTCGACGAGGAATCACAGAGCCTGGCGCAGCTGTCGGATTTCATCGGCAAGCCGGTGTCGCTGCAGGGTGAATCGCAGTACCACCAGGAACAATTCGACATCGTGCTGATGTAGGCGCTGCGTCAGGCGTGGTCGAGCCCGAAGAATCTGCGGATGCTGGCGAGCATTTCCGAATGGCTGCGCTGCGGCCGCCGGGCGGCGGCATCGGCGCGCGCGAGATGCTGATCGAGATCGGCCTGGCGCGCGGCGAGCAGCCGCGAGAAATGCTCGGCGAGAGCCGGCCGCGAGTGAAGCACGTCTTCAAGCGACGCCTTGTCCAGGCGGTAGCATTCCGCGTTGCTCCTGGCGATCACCGTCGCGTGCCGCGGTTCGCCAGTAAGCAGGCCCATCTCGCCGAAGCATTTGCCCGGGCCCAGCACGGCGACAGGTTCGCGGTCGCCGTTGGGGCGCTCGACCACGACATCGGCCTCGCCCGAGATCAGGATGTAGAGCCAATGCGCGATTGCACCCTGCCGCGTCATCACGTCGCCGCGCGCGAACGGCGTGAACACCAGCCGTTCGCTGACCGTATGCAGTTCTTCCTCATCGAGCTCGGAAAACAGGTCGACCTGCTTCAGGGCTTCGAGGCGTCGTGCGATATCGCGCGACCTGACAACCTGCAAATGCTTCTCGTCCTGTTTGACCGTATGGATGCTGTATTCAGGCACGGCGATTCGCATCCCCGCGCGCTGCAGCGCGGCAAGCACGTGCACGCGCACCTCGGAATCGGTCGAATCGTCCCGCGCCAGATCGGTGAGCCAGTAGCGCACCGCATAACGGCCGTTGCCGTGTTCGAAATCCATCAGCAGGCATTGCGGAGACGGATCAGCGGCAACGTGAGGAATCTGCGCCGCGCGCAGCGCATTTTCGACGACGTCGATCACGTGCGAGGACGCCGCGCTGTAATCGACGTTGAACCAGACCCAGCGCCGCCATTGCAATGGCCGGCCGATGCGCTGGCCGTGCACGAGAAAACGGTTGCGGACCAGCGCGCTGTTGGGGATCACCACCGTGTCCCAGTTGCGGGTTTCAATCGAGGTCGAACGCCAGCGGATGTCGACCACACGCCCGTCCACATCGTCGATCCGCACCCAGTCGCCGACCTTGAGCGATGCGTCGAGATGAAGCGCGATGCCGCCCAGAATATTGCCCAGCGTATCCTGCATCGAAAATGCGACTACGGCGGTGATCAACGCAGAGGTGGTCACGATCTGGGACAGATCGAGACCGGCATAGCGCAGACGCACCAGCCCCCACGCCGTGTAGCCGAGCATCACCACAATGTCCTCGAGGATGCGCGGCGGTTTCAGCCGGACGGCACGCAGCACGACGCGGAAGACAAACATGCCCCACAGTCGTATGATGGCGACGCCCGCGACGATGATGGATGCCTCGCGCATGACGGCTGATGCCGCCGACATGCCGAGAGCGGAAATCATGGCGCTGGACCAGAATCCGAAAAGACCGAGGCCGCAGAAACCCAGCGTGTTCAGCAAAACGTGCCGGTCATCGCGCCGGAAATGGAACAGCAGCAGCGAGAGTGCGGCCACCATCAGGAACAGATATGACATTTCCGCTGGCCAGAGTCTGTCCCACAGCGCGTGCTGAAATCCTGGCTCGTCCATTTTCCGGAAACCCCTTTTTAATATCTTTACTCAGCAGGGTGCATTTGGGCTTGACGAATATCAAATGTCAAGAGGGTAGGGGTTGCAGGTTCTCCGGCGACTGCGGATGATTGAAATGCTCGGTATTGATTTTCGCAAACATTACGAGGGAAACGCTGCTCATGTTTGAATCCGCCGAATTGGGCCACAGCATCTCCAAGGACGAATACGATCGCGCGCTGCCCAGGCTGCGCGCCGCGCTGCTCAAGGCCCAGTACGATCTGCTCGCCGACGGCAGTTTTCCGGTCGTCATCATCATCGGCGGCGTCGATGGCGCGGGCAAGGGCGAAACCGTCAATATCCTCAACGAATGGATGGATCCGCGCTATATCGCCACCTACGCATTCGGCGAAATGTCGGACGAGGAGCGTGAACGCCCGCGGATGTGGCGCTACTGGCGCGCATTGCCGCCCAGGGGGCGCATTGGCATCCTGTTCGGAGCGTGGCATACCGATCCCATCGTCAATCGCGTCGCAGGCAGAACCGATGACGCCGCGCTCGAACTGGCGATGGACAGGATCGTGGACTTCGAACGCATGCTGGTCGATGAAGGCGCGTTGATCCTCAAGTTCTGGTTTCACCTGTCCAAAAAGCAGCAGAAGAAACGGCTGAAGGCGCTGGAAGCCGATCCCAAGCTGCGCTGGCGGGTGACCGACACCGACTGGGAACGCTTCAAACTCTACGACGAGTTCCGCCGGGTTTCGGAAACCGCGCTGCGCGAAACCAGCACCGGCTATGCGCCGTGGACCGTGGTGGAAGGCATGGATCCGAACTACCGCTATCTGACGGTGGGGCGCGTGATACTGGATGCGCTCAAAAAGCGCCTGGCCGGTGACCGGCCTGCAGTAAGCCGGCCGGCGGCGCTGCCCGAACCGGCGCTTGACGGCCGCAGCGTATTGTCCAGCCTCGACTATGGAAAGAAACTCGAGCGCAAGGCCTACAACCGCAAGCTCGAAAAATATCAGGGCGAACTCAATCTGCTGACGCGCGATAAAAAATTCAGGCGGAAATCCCTGATCATCGTATTCGAGGGAGTCGATGCGGCGGGCAAGGGCGGCGGCATCCGGCGCGTCACCGGTGCGCTGGACGCGCGTCATTACCGGGTGGTGCCGGTCGCCGCGCCGACCGAGGAAGAACGCGCGCAGCCGTACCTGTGGCGTTTCTGGCGGCACCTGCCGCGCACCGGCCGGGTCACGATATTCGACCGTTCGTGGTACGGACGGGTGCTGGTCGAACGCGTCGAGAAATTCTGTTCCGAGGACGACTGGATGCGCGCCTATCGCGAGATCAACGACTTCGAGGAACAGCTCGCGGAAGCGGGCGGCATCGTGGTCAAATTCTGGCTGACGGTCACCAAGCGGGAGCAACTGCGGCGTTTCCGGGAACGCGAAAAAACGCCGTTCAAGAAATTCAAGATCACCGCCGAGGACTGGCGCAATCGCAAGAACTGGAGCGCCTACGAGCGGGGGGTGTGCGACATGATCGAGCGCACCAGCAGCGAGCTTGCGCCGTGGGTTCTGGTGCCGGCCGACGACAAGCATGCGGCGCGCATCCAGATCCTGCAGACGCTGTGCAGGCGGGTTGAAGCCGCGTTGTGACCGGTTTCCGGGGCCAGAAAGCCGCCGCCGGTCAGGCGGACGCCCTGGTCTCGCCGCCGGCCTTGGCGGCGGGCACCAGCGCCAGGCTGGTACGCAGCTGGTCGAGCAGATCGCCCTGCTTCTTGATCGAGATGCGCTGCTGGTCGAGCTGACGCAGGCGCTCCTTGACCGACGACAGGTTGTCCTTCAGCGCGCGCAGATTTTCGACGCGCTTCAGCATCAGGCTCTGCCGCTCCATGATCTGGGCGTTGAGCGGGCCGAGCGCGCCGCGCAGCCAGCGGTCGGCGTCGATGCGCGTGAACTCGAACTGCTGGCGCGCCTCTTCGACCAGGCCGTCGTAGAACTTCTTGACCAGAAAGTCCTTGTAGGTCGCGATGTTGATCGGATCGTGGCAGAACTCGCTCGTGTTGGCTTCGAGCGTCTGCATCCCCTCGAGATGCTTGTCGAGGTTGAGCGGCGGCGCATCGACCTTGGCCAGCCCGAAATTTTCATGGAAGCTCTGATAGATGCCGTTGACGGTGTCGCGCAGCGTTGTCGCGTAATTCAGGATTTTCTGGACCTGTTCGGTGAAGTGGGCGAACAGTCCCTGCATGCTTTTCCACATGCCGGGCGTGGTCCACGCGCCCTCGATGAATTCGCGGTCGTGGCTCAGAAATTCGGCGATGCGGTCGTCGTGCAGCGTCGCCAGCAGTTCCTGACCGCGCGCCATCAGGTTGGCGTAGGTCACGTTGAACGAGGCCACGCTTTGCTGATAGGTCTTGCGCTCGGCTTCGAGGCGCGTCAGCAAATCCTGCGCGGCGCTCTGGTTCTTGCCCGACGCCGCGTTCAGATCCTGCATTTCCTTGACGGTCGCTATGAAGCGCGCGGCGACCGCCTGGCGCGCCGACTGCACCAGCGGCCCGATTTCCTTGGCGACCGACGACATCAGCAGCGCCTGCCGTTCCGGCACCAGTTGTTCCGCACACAGTTTTTCGATCGCGCGCAGATTGTCCGCCGCCGGATCATCCGCGCGCTGTTCGAGGCGCGCCTGAATCGCCGCCTGCAGCGGAACCGGGAACAATTGCTCCGGCTGCGCTTCCAGCGCGAGCGCAATGCGCTCAGCGGCGGCGTGATCGACGCCGGCGTCGATCACGACGAGCTTGCGCGCGCGCGAAGCATGCGCGTACTGTTTCCATATCGCCTGCGCCGCCGGCGTCAGTTCACCGCCGGTCACCATCAGCAGTCCCTGCGCGCTCGCCGTCATTCGTATCGCGACCTCGGGCTCGGCGGCGAACAGCCGCGGGCTCGGCGTGTAGTAGGCGACAAGGCCGCTTTTCAGCGTCGGGTGCGGCAGGTTGATCAGCGCGTAGCGCCATGCCGGGACGCGCAACACCGCGCCTTCCAGCGGCAGGTTGAGCGCGCGCGCCTCGTCGGCGCTGACTTCCCGCGTTTCGGCAAGCGCGGTGAGCGCGGCGGCGATTGCGGTCGGCGATTCCGGGTCGAGGCGCGTCGTCACCCACTCGATGGTGGTACGGCGCAGCGCGGCGATGGTTTCCGCGCGCTTGCGCGTTTCGATCGGCAGCATGCGCACGCACGGCGCCTCGTTCGGATCGCAGAAGATTTCGATCGCGCAGACGGTGTCGACGCCGAGCGCCGCCGGCAGCAGCCCGCCCGGCACATCGGGGAACAGCAGCGCGTTGATCAGGCCGATCTTGTATTCGGCGGACTCGCCGAGAAAGGCAAGCCGGACGCGCGCGTTGCGCAGCCCCTGGATCAGGTCGTAGATGCGCAGCGTCTGTTCGATGTCGGCCTGGCCGTAGCGGTCCTGCCACGACTGGAACTCATCGATGTTTGCGACCAGCTGCTCGCGCCATTGCGTGAACTGCGCGATGCGCTGTTCGAGTTGGCTCGCCGCCATCAGAATGCCGTGTTTTCCAAAAGGGTTATTGTGCGGGGATCGGGATTGACGATCTCGACCGTCTTGCGCCGTCCGCGCGCGCCGTGTTTTATCGTTATGTTTGCTGCCGGCAGATTAAACCACTGATGTAAAAAGTCAATCAGCGCTGCGTTTGCCCGGCCTTCCACGGCTGGCGCGGCGAGCCGGATTTTGAGCGCATCGCCGTGACGCCCGGCCAGCGCCGACGTTTTGGCGTTGGGCTGCACGTGGACGGTCAGCGTCAGCCGCTGGCGTTGCGCGTCGAACCGGTACACCGGCGGCTAGCGCAGGAAGCGGCCGAGCGACAACTCGAGCCACGCCACCGGCAGCATCAACAGCAACTGGCACGCGATCAGCGCGAACAGCGGCGACAGATCGACGTTCGCCACCAGCGGGATCAGCCGCCGGAACGGGCGCAGCAGCGGGCGCGTCACGCCGTCGAGCAGCGGCGCCAGCGGACTGTACGGATTGATCCAGCTCAGCACCGCCTGCACCACCAGCGCGGCCATCGCCATGTAGATCGCGAGCCGCGCCAGCTGCACCAGCGCGAGCGCCGCCAGCGCCGCGGCGCCCGCCGAGTCGAGGCGGTGGCCGCCGAGTTCCAGCACCAGCCATAATTGCAGCAGCTCGGTCAGCCACGCCAGCAGCAGCGTCGCCAGATCGAGCCCCCACCAGCCCGGCACGATGCGCCGCGCCGGCCGCACGATCCAGTCGGTGAGCGCGGCCAGGAACTGCGCCAGCGGACCGCGCGCGCCGACGCGCAGCCATTGCAGCAGGAAACGCAGCAGCAGCGCGAGCGCGAACAGCTCGCCGAGCGTCGAGACCAAGAACACCGCGGCCTGGGTCAGCATTTCATTGTTTGCCGAGTTCTGCGCCGAGCTGGCGCGCCCGTTCGCAGGCGGCCTTGACCGCGCGGACGATCGCTTCCCTGACCTGATCGCGCGCCATGCTGGCGAGCGCGGCTTCGGTGGTGCCGCCTTTCGAAGTCACGCGCTCGCGCAGCGCGGCGAGCGGATCGGCGCTTTGCGCCGCGAGTCTGGAGGCGCCGATAAAAGTCTGCAGCACCAGTTCATGCGCGATATTTTTCGGCAGCTTCAGTTCGGCCGCCGCCTGTTCCAGCGCTTCCATGAACAGGAAGACATAGGCGGGCCCGCTGCCCGAGACCGCGGTCACCGCGTTCATTTCATTTTCGTCTTTGACCCAGACCGATACGCCGACCGCGTTAGTAATACTCTCGATCGTTCTAATTTTCTCCTGACTCAACACACTTTTTGGTGGAAAGCTGTAGTAGGTGAGTCCGGTAATTCCGTTGCCGATTAACGCCGGAAGATTCGGCATAGCACGTACTAAGGTGCACTTCATTCCCAACTGCTTTGCCACATCCGTGAGTCGGATACCAGCTGCAATGGATAAAACAATTTTTCCGTCCACCCATGACCTGAGCTGCCGGGCGACGTCGAAGATTTGTTGCGGCTTGACGGCCAGCACGATAATTTGCGAATGCTCGATTGCCTCCGGGGCAATCTTCTCGAAAACAACAACGCCGAATTTTTCATCAAGGCGGCGGCGGGTCGCGGCATTGATTTCGACCACCTGAATGTCCTCCGCTCGCTGCCCCTTGGCCAGCAAGCCGTTGATCATGGCCTGCGCCATGTTGCCGCCGCCGATAAAGGTTATATTCATAGTGGATAGTTTAACTGGGGAGACACCGGAACGCGGAGAACTTCCGGTTTTTCCGTGTTTATCTGCGTTCATCTGCGGTTAATTGCTTTGCTTTCAGATTTTCTCCGCGTCCGTGCGCCTTGACGGTTCGGTTGTGCGCCGTTCCCCGAAGATTGCGGTGCCGATCCGCACCAGCGTCGCGCCCTCGGCAATCGCTGCTTCGAAATCATTCGACATTCCCATCGACAGCGTGTCGAGTCCGGCGCCGGCGGCGGCCATTTCATCCCTGAGCCGGCGCAACCGGGCGAAGTCGCGGTGCTGCTGCGCGGTGTCGTTGCTGGCGGGCGGAATCGCCATCAACCCGCGCAACCGGATGCCGGGCAGGTCGCGCAGAGCGCGCGCCAGCGCCGGCGCTTCGGCCGGCGCGACGCCGCCTTTGCTGGTTTCGCCGCCGAGATTGACTTCGATGCAGACTTGCAGCGGCGCGCGGCCGGCCGGCCGCGCCGCCGACAGGCGTTCGGCGATTTTGAGGCGGTCGATGCCGTGCGCCCAGTCGAAATGTTCGGCAATCGCGCGCGTCTTGTTGCTCTGGATCGGGCCGATGAAGTGCCATTCCAAGGACAGATCGGCGAGCGCCGCGATCTTCGGTAGCGCCTCCTGCACATAATTTTCGCCGAAAGCGCGTTGGCCGGCCGCGTACGCGGCGCGGATCGCATCGGCGCTGAAAGTTTTGCTGACTGCAATCAGCGCGACATCCCTGACATCGCGTCCGGCCGCTGCCGCCGCGCGCGCGATGCGCGCCCTGACGGCTTGCAAGTTGGCGCCGATTGAGTCCATAATTTTGCGGCCGGTTGCCCGTATAATCGCAGCTGCATCCCGCAGCTCCGCACTTTTCCGCCCGCCGCGATCGGGGAAAGTAACAGGGAAATTATAATGGACATCTCAGAACTGCTTGCGTTTGTCGTCAAGAACAAGGCTTCCGACCTGCACCTGTCAGCCGGCCTGCCGCCGATGATCCGCGTGCACGGCGACGTGCGCCGCATCAACCTGCCGGCGATGGAGCACAAGGATGTCCACGGCATGGTCTACGACATCATGAACGACGGCCAGCGCAAGTTCTATGAGGAAAATCTCGAGTGCGACTTCTCGTTCGCGATCCCCAACCTCGCGCGCTTCCGCGTCAACGCGTTCGTCCAGCAGCGCGGCGCCGCCGCGGTGATGCGCACCATCCCGTCCAAAATCCTGTCGCTCGAAGAACTGAAGTGTCCGGGGATTTTCAAGGATATTTCCGAATACCCGCGCGGTCTGGTGCTGGTGACCGGGCCGACCGGTTCCGGCAAATCGACGACGCTGGCGGCGATGGTCAACCACATCAACGAAAACGAGCAGGGGCACATCCTGACCGTCGAGGACCCGATCGAATTCGTGCACGAGTCGAAGAAATGCCTGATCAACCAGCGCGAGGTCGGACCGCACACGCTGTCGTTTTCCAACGCGCTGCGCAGCGCGCTGCGTGAAGACCCGGACAGCATCCTGGTCGGCGAAATGCGCGACCTCGAAACGATCCGGCTGGCGATGACCGCCGCCGAAACCGGCCACCTGGTGTTCGGCACGCTGCACACGTCGAGCGCGGCGAAGACGATCGACCGCATCATCGACGTGTTTCCGGCCGAGGAAAAGGAAATGGTGCGCGCGATGCTGTCCGAATCGCTGCGCGCGGTGATCTCGCAGTCGCTGCTGAAGACCAAGGACGGCACCGGCCGCGTCGCCGCGCACGAAATCATGATCGGCACGCCGGCGATCCGCAACCTGATCCGCGAAGCCAAGGTTGCGCAGATGTACTCGGCGATCCAGACCGGACAGGCGTACGGGATGCAGACGCTCGACCAGAACCTGCTGGAGCTGGTCAAGCGCAACATCGTCTCGGTCGAAGAAGCGCGCGGCAAGGCCGCCAACAAGGATAACTTCAAGTAATCTCACCGCGTCTCTGACGGGCAAGGAGTCGGCATCATGGCAACGATGGAGCGGGACCAGGCAGTCCAGTTCATGCACAATCTGCTGCGCGCGATGCTCGGCAAGAAGGCGTCCGACCTGTTCATCACCGCCGGTTTTCCGCCCGCGTTCAAGGTGGACGGCAAGATGACGCCGGTCTCGCCGCAGGCGCTGACCGCGCAGCACACACAGGAACTGGCGCGCAGCATCATGAACGACCGCCAGGCCGCCGAGTTCGAGGCCTCGAAGGAATGCAATTTCGCGATCAGCCCGACCGGCATCGGCCGCTTTCGCGTCTCGGCCTTCGTCCAGCAGGGAAAGGTCGGCATCGTGCTGCGGACGATCGCCGATCGCATCCCGACCGCCGATGAGCTGAACCTGCCGGCGCTGGTCAACGACCTGGCCATGGCCAAGCGCGGAATCATCATGGTGGTCGGCGCAACCGGGTCGGGCAAGTCGACCACGCTCGCGGCGATGGTGGGCTACCGCAACGAGAACAGCCAGGGCCACATCATCACGATCGAGGACCCGATCGAGTACGTCCACCCGCATCGCAACTGCGTGGTGACGCAGCGCGAGGTCGGGGTCGACTGCGAGAGCTGGCAGGTCGCGCTGCGCAATACCCTGCGCCAGGCGCCTGACGTCATCCTGATCGGCGAGGTGCGCGACCGCGACACGATGGACCACGCGATCGCCTTCGCCGAGACCGGCCACCTGGTCATGTGCACGCTGCACGCCAACAGCACCAACCAGGCGCTGGACCGGATCATCAACTTCTTCCCGGAAGACCGCCGTTCGCAGCTGCTGATGGATCTTTCGCT
>Ga0335069_10000570_pt1 | contig 62002 bp, 36 predicted proteins | sample Lox_Sample_11_FD_206714 | JGI IMG/M metagenome (GOLD analysis project Ga0335069, IMG submission 206714) | Soil microbial communities from Loxahatchee National Wildlife Refuge, Florida, United States - Lox_Sample_1.1 | ecosystem: Environmental > Terrestrial > Soil > Wetlands | place: USA... | reverse complement strand
CCTCCAGCACCACCTTCAATAACTCCTCCAAAAACTACACCATCTCCAGCGCCGGCGGCTTCGGTATCGCCGCCGGAATCCTCGTCAAGAACGGCACCGGCGCCGTGACCATCAACACCGCTAACACCTATGCCGGCGGTACCAGCCTCAACGCCGGAACCCTCAACGTCAACAATGCTGCCGCTCTTGGCACCGGTCCGATCGTCATCAACGGCGGCGCCTTCGGCAACACCAGCGGCGCCGCGGTCACCCAGACCGGAAACGGGGCTGTCACGATCAGTGGCGACTTCGCCTTCAATGGGACCAACGATCTCGGCCTCAGCACCGGCGCCGTCACACTCAACGGCTCCGGCACCTCCCGCAGCATCAACGTCACCAGCAACGTTTTGGCCATCGGACCCATTCAGTCCGCCGCCGCCTATGGCCTCACCAAGATCGGCTCTGGCACACTCACCATCGCCGCCGCCGCAAACGACAATGCCGCCGCTCACATCAGCACCCTCGGCGGCTCTCTCGACGTTGAGGCAGGGACCTTCCAGACCGGCGGCAACGACTTCAACGCCGGCGGTCTCCTCGGCAACGGTACCATCGAGAACGGCAGCAACGTTACCCGCTGGCTCTTCGTCAACAGCACCGCCAATCAAACCTTCGGCGGCATCCTCCAGGACGGCACCAGCGGCGGTCGCCTCGGCTTCAACAAGAACGGCGCCAACACCACCCTTACCCTCACCGGCAACAACGCGTATTCCGATGTCACGAATGTGAACGCTGGTACCCTCGTCTTCTCCGGAAACACCAACAACACCACCGCCGTTGACAATGTCGCCACCGTCGCCGCCACCAACGCCGTCCTCGTCCTTTCTTCCGGCTCCACTTTCAGCGCCAACGACAACACCGGCCAGCAGTACAACTCGAGCATGAACATTTCGACCAATGCGACGAGCGCCGGAAGTGTGAAGAACAATGGTGCGAACTTTTCCGTCGCACGGCAGCTCGCCATCGGCGGTCCCAGCTACGGCGCCTTCTCCCAGACGGCGGGCAATACCACCGTCGGCGGGTTCGTCGCCGTTGGGGCAAGTGCCTCTGGCGGTGTCATCAACCTGAATGGTGGCTCCTTCAGCATGCCCGGCAACTCCATCACTCTCGGCTACGGCGCCTCTTCACCGGGCATTCTGAACGTCAGCGGCAACGCCTCCATGATCATGGGCAACATCGCCAATGGCTTTGGCAATGGCATCTGGGTCGGTGAAGTCGGAACCGGCGTACTCAACCTGTCGGGCACTGCCAACATCACTATTCCCAACGACAGCCTCGTCATCGCCAATGGCACCACCAACGGCGGCAACCGCGCCGTCTCCGGCATCGCGAACCTGAATGGCGGCACATTGACCACCAACTCCGTCTCGGCCGTTACGGGAACTGGTGCTTCGACCGCCCTCCTGAACTTCAACGGCGGTACTCTCAAGGCCAATATCGACAGCACGAATTTCATCAGTAACAGCACCACCGGAGGTGGCTCCTTCAACGTGTTTGTGTATGGCGGCGGTGCCACCATCGACGACGGCGGCCACAACATCACCATCGCACAGCCCCTGCAGGCCCCGACCGGCAACGGGGTCAGCGCAACCGGCCTCACGTTCAGTGGGGGCGGATACATTGATACGCCGATTGTCACGATCACCGGCGACGGGACCGGCGCAACGGCCGTGGCCAATATCGACTCGAATGGAAACCTGACCGGCATCACCATTACCAACCCGGGCACCGGCTACTCGACCAGCCCGACCTTCTCGCTGGTTGGTGGCGGGGTGTCGGGCTCGGGTTCCATCTCCGGCTCCGCCGCCCTCGTTCCCAATGTCGGAGGCAAGCTGACCAAGGTTGGGGCCGGCAACGTTACCCTCTCGGCCGCCAATACCTACTCGGGCGGCACGAGCGTTTCCAATGGAACGCTCATCGCCGCGAACGTGCAGGCGTTGGGCACCGGTGCCATCGCAATTCACAGCGGCGCCAAACTACAGCTTCAGAACGGCCTGGCCATGGCAGTCGTCACTCCCGCGGTCACCTTCGATGGCTCGACCGGTGCATGGAGCGGCCAGCTCGATATGACCAATGACAAGATGGTCGTTGAAGCCACCGTGAGCAAGGCGACGGCCCTGGCGAATCTGCAGAACCAGGCCCATTCGGTCATCACCAGCTCCACGATGGCCGCCAGTTACGGGATCGCCGTCATCGATAATGACAACGGCAGCGGCGGGACGCGGTTCGCCACCTTCGGCGGCCAGCAGGTCGATTCCAATTCGATCCTGATCAGCCCCGAACTCCTGGGCGACGCCAATGCCGACGGTGTCGTGAACCAAGCCGATTTGAACACCGTCCTGAGCCACTTCGGCTCGGCGACTGCGGCCTGGACCTCCGGCAACTTTGACGGCGCCGCGACGATCGACCTCACGGACCTCTCTGCAGTGCTGAACAACTTTGGTCTCTCGAATCCCAACGCATCCGGTGTACAGGTTGTTTCCGGTGGCGTCATCACCGCGACCGCCGCACCCGAACCGGCTTCGCTGGCAGTGTTGGCGCTCGGGGCAGGCGCAATGCTCTGCCGCCGCCGCAAGTCCACGGTTGTGGCGTAAGGAGGCAAGCGCTCGTCCGCGAATTGGAGCTGATGGGTTGGTTGCTGCCTTGTGAAGTTGTGAGGCTTTTCTCAGACGGGCAGCGTGCATTCCGGAATCTGAAGTGGCGCCGACCGATGCGTTCGGTCGGCGCCTGCTCCGGAATCGTTTGAACGATTTTGGCGGGACCAGGAGAGACTTGGGAGAACGCCGCGGGATTCGGTCTGACAAAACGCGGATTGATCTCAACGGCCGGAGGCTTCTGGATTGTGGAGTTCACGCTCCACGCCTAAAGAAACAGTAATGGGAATGGGGGTTGGCACAGTGGGTTTACGGCGAAGACGGTACCCCAGTCGCAGCAGCCACAACGCAAGTCTGACTTCAGCCATGGTGCGAATCCTGAAGACGACACAGCGCAGATCGTCCGGATCAAGATCGGCCATTCGCTCCGCCACGAGGCGGTCGCGAATTTCAAGAGGCACCGGCAGGCAGATTCGCCCATTCCAATCCACGTGACCAAACCTTGCGCCGTCGACCCTGAGAGACAGCCCATTCGGACAGGTCGCGACCTGCGCCCCTGGCCAGGTATCGAGTTCATGCAGAATCTGGAGGAGTTCGTTCACCATGGTTGTCCGGCTCCAGAGATACCCTGTCGCCAAGCCGATCGGTTCGAGTTCGGAACCGATCGTTGGGAGGTGGAGAACGGAATCGTTCATGGTGACTCTCCTATTCACAAGCTCACGGCAATGGGCCTAAGCAAGCTCCGGGCCAGTAAATGGGGTTTCTTTTTCGGCGGGGAAAGCCCGTTGCGGACACGCGTAAAGCGTGTCCGCCTTGAGGCGAGGCTGTTTTCCGATCAACAAGGCTGGATTTTGACCGCCGCAGACGGGGCAACGCGGATCTGAAATCGGAAAGTCCCGCACCTTCACATCATGCACGAAGGCGCGGCGGGGAGCGTAACGATCCCGGAGACGTAAAACACTTCGGACCCGCGCCGCGAGTGAAACCTCAATGCCGCACGCAAGGCTCGAGTTCCGTTTTATTTGACTTCCGTATCATCCTCTTCGACCGTTTTTGCCACCGAAATTCCGAGCTCGCGGAGTCGCAGGCGGAGCGTTTGTCGCGCCAAGCCGAGGATTTTGGCCGCATGATGCTGACTGCCGTTGGTGAACCGCAGGACCGCCGGCAGGATAATCCGGTCAAGTTCGATGAGCGCTTCGGCGTGCAAATTGGAGCTGCCGGCTTCGAGGCGGCTCTGGATGAAATTCTCGAAATCGATTCCTTTTTCGGCTGAAGTTAAAGGGTATGTCGGCGATTGGCTGTTCGGGCTCGATGCCAGATCGGGGAGGAAGCTGGATATCAGCACGGTGCCGATCGTGTGCAGCAGGGCTTGCTTCACGACGCTCTGAAGTTCGCGCACATTGCCCGGCCATGAGTAAACGCGCAGCCGTTCCATCGCATCCGGAGACACCTCGCGCACATCCCGGTTCAGCTCTCGATTGAACCGTTGCAGATAGTAGTGGACCAGCATCGGCAGGTCCTCGCCACGCTCCCGCAGCGATGGCAGCCGAATGGTGAATACACTCAGGCGGTAATAGAGGTCCGGCCGGAACTTGCCTTGCTCCGAAAGTGCTTTGAGGTCGCGGTTCGTGGCGGCGATGACGCGCACGTCGGTCTGTATCGTCTCATTCCCGCCCACCCGCTCGAACTTCTGGTCCTGAAGGAGGCGAAGAATCTTGCCCTGTGTCGCCAGCGGCATGTCGCCGATCTCGTCGAGAAAGATCGTGCCCCCGTTGCACTGTTCGAATTTGCCGATCCTACGCCGATCGGCGCCGGTAAACGCGCCTTTCTCGTGACCGAACAGCTCGCTCTCCAGCAGGCTCTCGGGAATCGCCGCGCAGTTGATGGCAAGGAACGGCTTGTCCGACCGGCGGCTGTGCTGGTAAACCGCGCGGGCGACGAGCTCCTTGCCGGTGCCGCTCTCACCGGTGATCAGAACAATGACGTTCTGATCCGCCACGCGCCCGATCGCTTTATAGACTTCCGCCATGCCCGGGCAGCAGCCCACGATTGCGTCCCCCTGAATCTGTTCCGCGGCCGAGTCGGACGTATCCGCGACGACCGCCGGTGCGCGCATCAACCGGCTCACTTCCAGAGCCTGCGTGACCACATCCTTGAGACGCTGGAGATCCAGTGGTTTGAAAAGGTAATCGAAAGCGCCGTGGCGCATCGCCTCGATGGCGGTTTCGGCCGATGCCGTCGCCGTCACAAAAATAACCGGGATCCGGGCGTCGATCTGCCGAATGCGCTCGTATACCTCCAGTCCACCCAGGTCCGGCAGGCGCACATCCAGCAGGACGATATCCGGCACGGAGCGCGCAACGTGCTTGATCGCCTCCTCGCCGTTGACGGCGATCGACGTGTGTACGCCGTGCGGCGCCAGGACGTGGCTGATCTGAGCTGCGATCAGCTTGGGGTCGTCGTCAACAAGCAACAAATTGGCCATATGCATCTTCTCGGGAACGCTAAGGGTATTGTGGGAAACCCAAGCGAATATGTCCATAGCTGAGGATTCGGGCTGGGGAAGGCGCCCTCGCCCGGAGCGCTTCGTGCCGAGTGTTGCGACCCCGACTTCAACCTGCTCGCAAGAGGCTTTGAACCGTTTTGGCATAAGAGAGTCAACCATGTGCATGCGTAACGGGAATGGCGTGTCGTACTCGCAATACCCTTGCCGTTGATCAAGGGCAATTTCACGGCGATTTGCCCGTAGCGCATCCCGCGACTGGCCAATTTATTGCCGCGGTGGCCACTTTTTAGCCAGCGGTCGCGATGCCACGATCGAAGTTTAGACTAAATCGGGGCTGGCAATGCTTCTTTGGCTGTCTGGCACATCTGATGCGTGAGTAGGACGTGTTAATGAGCGTTTTTGAGAGACTCGGCGGGTTCAGGTGGTGATTTTCGCACATTGCCGTGCAGTGTCGCAGATGCCGGGCTTTTGTTTCCCCAAAAGCGTTCATGTACGCCACCAGCAGCCTGTTCACGTGTCGTAGCGCACGGCTGCTGGATATACTACCGCTCCTGGAAGCTGCTTCACTGAGGGCATGGATGAACAATTCCCGTGCTAGGTCTCTCGCTTACGCTATCGCGATTCTCACGCCGCTTCTCACGCTGATGATCCGATTGATCCTGCAGCCGATCTTCGGCCATGAGGCGGGGTTCGCTACATTTCTGCCGGCGGTGATGTTGGCGGCGTACTACGGGGGGGTCTGGCCCGGCATCATCGCCACGGGCCTCGGTGCAATCCTCGGGCACTACTTCCTGGTTGAGCCGATCTACAGCTTTCGTCTTGTGTCCGGCGAGGGTTTGCCCCTGTTTCGGTACGTGCTCGTCGGCGTGATCATGAGCGCCATCAGCGATGTGCTGCTTCGCGTCCGGCTACGCCTGGCCGAGCAGCAGGTCCGCGCCTTGGCCGATGCGCAGGCGGCGGAGCAGCGATTTCGCGATCTGGTCAACTCCACTGGCGGAATCGTCTGGGAAGCGGATGCCCAAACGTTTCAGTTTTCCTTCGTCAGCCAGCAATCCGAACGAATTCTCGGCTATCCGGTTGCACTCTGGTTGTCCGAACCGACGTTCTGGAAGGACCACGTTCACCCCGATGATCGCGAGTGGGTCGAGCAATACTGCAGGGAGGCAACCACTGCTCGGCGCGATCACGATTTCGAATATCGAATGATCGCCGCAGACGGAAGAACCGTCTGGCTGCGGGACCTCGTTGCTGTTGTCGTCGTGAACGGGGCGCCGACCAAGCTGCGGGGAGTGATGGTCGACGTGACGAAGCGAAAAACGGCGGAGGAGGAGTTGAAGAGGACCGAACAGCGGCTCAGCGCGGTCATCGCCAACGCTCCCATCATCCTCTTTGCGCTGAACCGTGACGGCGCATTCACGCTCTTGGAAGGTGAAGGGCTTAAAACGATCGGCCTTCAACCAGGCCAGTTCGTCGGTCGATCAATATTGGAATTGGCCAGGGACCGGCAGGGTGCGTCCTCCCTCCTCCGCCGCGCCTTGTCCGGAGACGCCTTCACAACTGTCGTCGAGCACCAGGACGCCGTTATGGAAGTTCACTTCCTCCCGTTTCATGATGAGCGCGGCGAGGTCGCCGGCGTCAACGGCGTGGCTCTGAATATCACAGAGCTCATGCGCGCACAGGCCGCCTTGCGCGACAGCGAGGAGCAGTGGCGGGCGGTGTTCGAGAACAACCCGACCATGTACTTCATGGTCGATGCCGCCGGCTCCATCCTCTCCGTCAATGCATACGGGGCCGAGCAACTCGGCTACCGCATCGAGGAACTCATCGGCAGCCCCGTGTTGAATGTGTTCCACGAAGCCGACCGGGATGCTCTCGTGAAACGCATCGCAGGCTGTTTGGATCAGATGGGTCGGCCGATGAGTTGGGAACTCCGCAAGGTCCGCAAGGACGGGACGATCCTGTGTGTGCGGGAAACGGCGAAGGCGATGATGCTGAAGGACCGTCCGGTCCTCCTGATCGTTTGCGAGGACATCACGGAACGCAAACGCGCGGAACAGCTGCTTGTCGAGACGGAGCAACGTCTACGCGCCGTTATTGCAAACGCGCCCATTGTCCTGTTTTCACTGGACCGCTCGGGCGTGTTCACGCTGTCGGAAGGCAGGGCCCTCGATGATCTCGGACTCAAGCCCGGCGAGGTTGTCGGCCATTCCGTTTTCGAGACTTACCGCGATGTGCCGCAGGTTCTGTCCGACGTTCGCCGTGCGCTGGCTGGTGAAACGATGACCGACGTTCTTGAAGTAAACGACCTGCTCTTTGAAGCTCACTACATTCCAGTGCTCGACCAAGCCGGGCAGGTCACTGCCGTCAACGGCGTGGCTCTGAACGTCACCGAACGCCGCGCCAAGGAGCAGGCGGAGGCCTTCCGACTTGCCAATGAACGGATGGAACTGGCGCTCCGCGGCTCCAACGTGGGAGTCTGGGAGCTCGACTGGTCGGGCGATTTCAATCTCCCCAGACGCCACTACGTGAACGTGTGGGAGTCGCTCGGGTACGAGAGTCCCCCGCCCGGAAAGGACAGCGTCCTCGACGAGGCTCACCCGGATGACCGTGCGCGCCTTGAGGAGATTTCCCAGCTCTACATCGCAGGCGAGATCCCGGAGTACGAGACGGAAGTCCGCCTCCGCCACAAGGACGGCTCTTTCCGCACCATTCTCACGCGCGGCGCCGCCGTCCGTGACGCCACTGGCAGGGCGCTCCGGTTCGTTGGCATTAACGTCGACATCACGGGGCTCAAACTTGCCCAGGAGGCCCTTTGGTACGAACGCTACCTCCTCCACGCGCTCATGGACAACATTCCGGACAGCATCTACTTCAAGGACACCGCCAGCCGCTTCCTCCGCATCGGTAAAGCCCAGGCGAGTTCCTTCGGGCTCAGCGACCCCGAGCAGGCAATCGGCATGACGGATTTCGACGTCTTTGCCGAGGAGCACGCCCGACCGGCGTTTGAAGACGAACAGGAGATCATCCGAACTGGCCTGCCGATGATCGGCAAGGAGGAAAAAGTAGTCTATCTCGACGGACGCGTGGAGTGGGTCTCCACCACCAAGATGCCCTTGCGCGACAAGGGCGGCGCGATCATCGGCACGTTCGGCGTCTCCCGCGACATCACCGGCGTCAAAGTTGCCGACGAAGCGCTGCGGGCCAGCGAGCGGCGGTTCCGCGTCCTGGTCGACCATGCCGCCGACGCCTTCTTATTGCTCGACGAAAAGGGGCGCATCCTGGACGTAAATCGCCGCGCTTGTGAGAGCCTCGGGTATTCCCGCGAGGAGTTGATCGGGATGGCCCCGGTTGATTTTGACCCCGACGTCAATCCCAAACGAAGCGAGCAGATCAATCGCAAGCTTGACGCCGGAGAGACCTTCGAGATCGAGTCCCGACACCGGCGCAAGGACGGCACGATCTTCCCGGTCGAGGTCCGCGGCCAAGGCTTCTGGGAAGGCGGGCGACGCTTCGTCGTTACCCTCGCGCGGGATATCACCGAGCGAAAGCGGGCCGAGGAGGCGCTGCGCGAGAGCGAGCAGTGGTTCCGCAGCACTTTTGAGAACGCCGCCGTCGGTATCGCCCACGTAGACTGCTTTGGCCGGTTCTTGCGCGTCAACGAGAAGTACTGCAAAATCGTCGGCTACCCGCACGACGAGCTCATGCAAAAGTCCATTCAGGACATCACGCACCCCGACGATTTGGCCGCCAGCATGCCGCCTCTCTCGGCAATGCTGCAAGGCGAGTCAACCGTTTTCGAGATAGAAAAACGCTACATCCGAAAGGATGGCTCTGTCGTCTGGGCCACCTTGTGTGTCGCAATTCAGCGAGACCCGGCAACTCGTGCTCTCTACACCATCAGCGTCATTCAGGACATCTCCGAACGCAAACACCTGGAAGGGGAGTTGCTCAGGGCTAAGGAGGCTGCGGAGGCCGCCAACCGCTCCAAGGACGAGTTCCTGGCCAATGTCAGCCACGAGATACGCACTCCCATGAACGCGATCCTCGGCATGGCCGAGGTGGCTCTGGACACGCCGATGAGCGATGAACAACGCAACCACCTGAACATCATCAAGGCCTCCGCCGAGGGACTGCTCAGTCTTATTAACGACCTGCTCGACTTTTCGAAGATGCAGGCCGGCCGGCTCGAACTGGACGAAGCCGACTTTTCGCTTCGCATGCTTCTGAACGAGACCTTCCGCGCTCTGGCTTTGCGCGCGCACAAGAAGGGTTTGGAACTGGCATGCCAGGTGGAGCGCGACGTCCCCGACGATCTGGTCGGCGACGTCAATCGGCTGCGGCAGATACTGCTCAACCTGATCGGCAATGCCATCAAGTTTACCGAAGCAGGCGAGGTAATCCTTCGTATACGCGCCCTGCCGAATGAAAATAACGCGACCCTTGTACTTGCCTTTGAAATCGCCGACACCGGTATCGGCATCGCGCCGGAAGTGCAGCAGAAGATCTTCCGCGCCTTCGAGCAGGCGGACAGCTCGACCACCCGCCGTTATGGCGGGACCGGCCTGGGGTTGACGATCTCCTCGCGTCTGGTGGAGATGATGGGCGGGCGCATCACCGTCGATAGCCAGGTCGGCCATGGCAGCACCTTCCGGTTCACGGCGCGCTTCGGCCGATCGACGCTCGCCCCCACAATGTCCGCCCTGCCGCCGGTGCTGGACCTTCGCGGCTTGCGCGTTCTGGTCGTCGATGACAACGCCACCAACCGAATGATCGTGGAGGAGTGGCTGCATGCCTGGGGGACGAAACCAGTCTGCGTCTCCGATGGTCTGGCGGCGATGAGCGCGCTGTGGCGAGCCCTCGCGTCGAACGAGCCGTTTTCGCTGCTGCTGTTGGACGCGCGCATGCCCGGCTCTGACGGTTTTGAGCTGGCCAAGAAGGTCTCGCAGACGCCGGAATTGAGTTCCTGCTGCATTATCCTGATGACATCGGACGATCGGCCCGATGATGCCGCTCGCTTTCGCGCACTGGGCATTGCCGCCGTGGTCATGAAGCCGATCCAGCAGGAGGAACTGCTGGAGAGCATCTATCAGGTGCTGTCGCACAGCAGCGTCGCGGCGCCGGCCATTTCCACCGGCCAGGCGTCAGGGCCATCGGCCGGTCCGATAGCAGCCGCTGGTCCTCCCGAATCCTCCCGTCGACTGCGAGTTCTGCTTGCTGAGGACAATGAATTCAATCAGCAGGTCATGCAGCACCTGCTGGAGCGGCGCGGTCATGCCGTACGAACAGTCCGAAATGGACGCCAGGCGCTCGTGGCGATGGATGAAGGTTCTTATGATCTGCTCCTGCTCGACGTGCACATGCCGGAGATGGACGGCTTTCAGGTGGTCAAGGCACTGCGGGCACGCGAGCGCGAAGAGGGCGGTTCAAATCATCTGCCGGTCATCGCCTTAACGGCTTTGTCCATGAAGGGCGACCGCGAGCGCTGCCTCGAGGCCGGAATGGATGACTATTTATCCAAGCCCGCGCGGGCGACTGAGTTGTATGCGGCCATCGAGCGTGCGATGGCTCGATATTCGTCACCCAAGTCAGCTCCTGCGACAGAGGATGTGCCCTTGCTGGATAAAAGCACCCTCCTTGCAGCCTGCGGCGGTGAAAAGGGTCTCCTGGAGGAAATGATCCAGCTCTTCCAGTCCGAGGCGCCCAGACTCCTTTCGATGGTCGAAGCCGCTGTTGGTGGGAACGATTCGCCCCAGTTGCGGGAAGCAGCGCACAAGCTGCTCGGGCTCGTGTCCGCGTTCTCCACTAGGACGGCCACCGCAGTCCGGGCCCTCGAGCAAATGGGTGCCGATGGTCGTTGCGCCGATGCAGTTGATCAGCTCACGATCGTCGCTCAGGCCGTGCATGACCTGCTTTCCACCTTGCCGAAGGTGACGATCGAGCAGCTTCGGAACTGAATTGGGTGCTGGCCGTCGTCATTGTCGGCGGATGCGCGATCCGCATGGATGCTGCCCCAGGCTGCCCTCGCAGTTCTGCGCAGTTGTCAGATGTTCTCCCCACTGCCATGCCGTATTTGCGGTCGATCTGAAAAGCCGCCAGCCCCGCTCGCGGTTTGAAGTCAGTTTTGTTTCACCGGCCAAATCTCAGCCGCTTAGGTCAGTTCCTGTCCATTTGGCTCTCCGCGTTCCACTCAGATCATGCCCTGAACCCACCTGTGCAGCACCCGCAATCAATTGGCACGCATTTCTCTATCGGTACTGAAGTACGAGTCGAAACCGAAAGGAACGCGTAATGCACGGTCCTGTTTCCGAATATCCGGAATCAGTTCCCTGCAGCCTGGATACGAGCGCGACTGTCGCGACGTTTATACCGAAAGAGGGTCGGCGTTCGTGACGCACATTGCTGATTGCCGGGATCTTCGCAAGCCGGAACAACAATACGGCAAATGACTGAAGTACGAGGAAGAAATGGATAACTTAATGCACGTTGTGGAAGCTCGGCAGGAACTTGAGGCCGAGCGCTCGGCCCGCGTCAGAGCAGAAAAGACAATTCAGATGAAGGATGAGTTGCTCATGTTCGTCTCTCACGAGCTCCGCACGCCGCTCTCCGCCGTAGTCGGCTGGTCACAACTCATGAAACGAGACCGATCCAGCGAGACGCTCGCCGAGGGCTTGGAAGTAATCGAACGCAGCGCCCGCGCGCAGCTCCAGATCGTTGAGCAGTTGCTGGACGCTGGCCAGATGATGACGGGCAAATTACGCCTCGAACTCCGGCCGGTTCAACTGGCATCCGTGATCTATGCGGCGATCAACACGCTGCGGCCCGCGGCGATTGCCAAGGAAGTCCGCCTCGAGGCGATTTTTGGGCCGAGCTTCGAACCCATGCACGCCGACGCCGGCAGGCTCGAGCAGGTATTCCGAAACCTCATCTCGAACGCGATCAAGTTCACGCCTCCCGGTGGACAGATCAGGATTCTCTTGCACGAGACGGCTGATGCCGCGAAGGTCACCGTCATCGACACAGGCCTGGGAATTGCACCAATGTATATCGACCGCATCTTCGACCGCTTCTGGCAGGCCGACGACGGTGCCGCCCGGCGCGATGGCCTGGGGCTGGGTCTCTGGATCGTTAGGCAGATCGTGGAACTCCACGGCGGGACGGTGCGAGCTCACAGCGACGGCATAGGCGCCGGCTCGCAGTTCGTTGTCACTCTGCCAAAACCTCTTTGACTGCGGTAGTACCTGCGCCCGCCGATGACATGCGTAGGGGAATCTTCAACGACAGGCATCATTGATAGAATGCGATGACGCATCGATCCGAGAGTCCACTCAGCGAGCGGCGACATCGGCACTCCCTTTGCTCACGATCTGAAGCACGCAACGGCTATTCCCTGTTTACGGCATCCACAGAACGCAGAAACTGGCGAACAATCGCACTCCTGAAAGTTGCGAATCAACGTACAGGACGACTGCGATCCAACTGCCCGCGTTCGTGAACCGAGCTCGGTCTCCTGGCGCCGCGCCAATCGACGGAGGAACATGACGTGAAGGTCGGACTCTTCATCCCCTGTTACATCGACGCCTTCCTCCCTGAAGTGGGCATTGCCACCTTGCAACTGCTCGAGCGGCTCGGTTGCTCCGTGGAATACTCACTCGAGCAAACCTGCTGCGGACAGCCGATGGCCAATAGCGGCTGCCAGGAAGATGCCGCCGCCACTGAAGCGCACTTCGTCGAGTGCTTCAAGGACTTCGGCACGATCGTCGCCCCGTCCGGTAGTTGCGTCCATCACGTCCGCTTTCACCTCGACGCCATTGACCAGACGCCCGAGGCCCGCAAGGTGCGGGCCGGAACCCGTGAGCTGGTCGAGTTCCTGCACGACGACCTGAAAGTCACGAACTTTCCCTGGGCGCCGGAGTTTCCACACAAGGTGGGGCTGCACGACAGTTGTTCCGCTGTGCGGGCGCTCGGTCACACCCGGCCGTCCGAATTGGTCAACCTGCCCTGCTTCTCGAAGACCCGCGATTTGCTCGGAAAGGTCCGCGGGCTCGAACTGATCGAGATCGACCGGCCTGACGAGTGCTGCGGCTTCGGTGGCAGCTTCTGCGTCACCGATGAAGCCGTCTCGGCCAAGATGGGTTACGACCGCGTCCACGACTTCCACCGCCACGGGGCCGAGTACATCGCCTCGGCCGACATGTCCTGCCTGCTCCACATGAGGGGCGTGATCGACCGCCTCAAACTGCCAATGAAAGTCATCCACATCGCACAGATCCTGAACGGAGGCCCGTTATGACCCGCCCCGTCAATCCTGAGGAACGTGCCGCCCGGTTCATCGCTCTGGAGATGCACGAGTCAACCCACGACCGCATCGTTTGGGGCATGCGCCGCAACCGCGACAAGGCGGTCGCCGGCGTACCGGAGTGGGAGAAGCTGCGCGAGCTGGCCTCCCAGATCAAGGAGCACACGCTCACGCACCTGGACCAGTACCTCGAACAGTTCGAGGCCAACGCCACCAGACTCGGCACCCACGTCCACTGGGCTCGGGACGCCCAGGAGCACAACGCGGTGGTCTACGACATCCTCCAGGCACACCGGGTCCGGTCGCTGATCAAGAGCAAGTCCATGCTCCAGGACGAGTGCGGCATGACGCCCTACCTGCAGAAGCGCGGCATCGAGGTGACCGAGTCGGACCTCGGCGAGCGCATCCAGCAGCTCTCCAACGAGCCCCCCAGCCACATCGTCGTGCCGGCCATCCACAAGCTCCGGACCGACGTGGCGGCCCTCTTCGCGCGGGACCTCGGCACGGACCCGAAGGACTCCGACCCGCATCACCTGGTCGAAGCCATGCGCGAGAATGCCCGGCCACGCTTCCTGAAGGCCGACGCCGGCATGACCGGCGCCAACTTCGCCGTCGCCCAGACAGGCGGGTTCGTCGTCTGCACCAACGAGGGCAACGCCGACATCGGCGCCAGCGTCCCGCCCCTGCACATCGCCAGCATCGGCATCGAGAAACTGGTCCCCCGCGCCCGCGACCTCGGCGTCTTCATCCGCATGTTGTCACGCAGCGCCCTGGGCTCGGCTATCACGCAGTACACCTCTCATTTCCACGGCCCGCGGCGCGGCGGCGAATTGCACGTCGTGCTCGTCGACAACACCCGCAGCGACCGGCTCGGCTCGCCCGATTTCTGGCACGCCCTCAAGTGCATCCGCTGCGGGGCATGCATGAACACCTGCCCGGTCTACCGCCGCGGCGGCGGCTTGAGCTACGGAGCGACCTACTCCGGTCCGATCGGCGTTATCCTCGACCCCGGTTTCAACTTGGAGAAGTATCGCGAGCTTCCCTTCCACTCTTCGCTGTGCGGATCGTGTACCGAGGTCTGCCCGGTCAAAATCGACATCTCCGACCAGATCTACAAGTGGCGCCGCGTCGTCGCCGAGCGCGGATTACTGAGGCTCAGCAAAAAGGTCGGCATGAGCGCTTTGGGGACCACCCTGGCCCACCCGGCGACCTTTCACGCCGCCGAATCCGTCGCGGCGTCCGCTCTGGGGCACTTGCCGCGCTTCCTGCTCTACAACCCGCTCGACCCGTGGGCCAAGCACCGCGAGCTGCCTCCCATCCCAAAGCAGACGTTCCGCCAGTGGTATCTGGAGCATCGGCGAAGCGCTAGTACCGACGACCGCGCGTGATGCGGTAACGCCCCGTGTCCGCTAATGCGCAAGGAGAATGACATGAACGCACGTGATACCATCCTGGCCGCCGTGCGCAGGAACCTGCCCCGGCCCGTCGTGCCCCTCCCCGAGATACCTAAGTGTAAACGCATCGAGATCAAGACCTGCTTGGGCTACAAGGAACAACTCGAACACCTGCCCGAGATTCCAGGTTTTCCCGGCGAGGATGAGCCGATCCTCCCCTACTTCCGGAAGCAGTTGGAGGCGATGGGCGGAACGTTGTTCGAGGTCGCTGACAGTGAGGCCGCCCGCGCGAAAGTGGCGGAGCTCTTCCCCGCCGCCAAGGTCGTCTGCTCCGCCACGCCTGAAGTGCCGGGCACGCGCCGGGTACAGGACGTCCGCGACCCCCACGATTTGAACGATGTCGATGTCGGCGTGGTCCGCAGTCCGCTCGGCGTGGCCGAAGCTGGGGCCGTCTGGCTCACCCAGGAGGAACTGATCGTGAATGCCCTGGGAGTGCTCTCGCAGCACCTGGTCGTGCTGCTCGACCCCGCCGCGATCGTCGATACGATGCACGACGCCTACTGCCAACTCCACCTGGCCGCCAGCCCCTATGGCCTCTTTATGGCAGGGCCCTCGGCCACCGGTGACATCGAGGGGGTCATCATCCACGGCGCACAGGGCGCGCGGAGCATGACCGTCCTCCTCCTCGCGCCAACCCCTGCGGGGTGACCGGACGTGGCCATATAGACTCACAGGATAGAACAAATGGCGACCCAATCGACCAACGATTTCGATCAGCCGGAGCTGACTCTTCTCGACATCTACCGCGTTTCCAGAAAGCTGGTCCTCACTGGTATTCACTGCATACAGTGAATATCGTTGTGCAGGCGGCAGATCATCTCATGCCAGGGAGGAACAGACATGCATCGCGACATCTCAATCAGACGCTTACTTGCTCGTGACAATGTCTGGGACCTGGCGATCGTTGGCGGCGGCGCGACCGGTGTCGGCATTGCCCTGGATGCCGCGTCACGCGGCTACTCCGTTTGTCTGCTCGAGCAGAGCGACTTCGGAAAGGGCACTTCCAGTCGCTCCACCAAACTCGTTCACGGGGGCGTGCGTTACCTCCAGCAGGGCAACATTTCCCTGGTCATGGAGGCGCTCAAAGAACGCGGCATTCTCCGGCAGAATGCACCGCATCTCGTCCATGACCTCGCCTTCGTCGTCCCCAACTACATCTGGTGGGAGGCCCCCTTCTACGGCATCGGCATGAAGGTCTACGACATGCTCGCCGGCCGTTTCGGTTTCGGCAAATCACGCCTGCTTTCCAAGGACGAAGTCCTCACCCACATCCCGACGCTCGAGCAGGACGGCTTGCGCGGCGGCGTGCTCTATTACGACGGCCAGTTCGACGATTCCCGCCTCCTTATCAATCTCGCCCAGACCGCCGAGCAGCAAGGCGCGGTATTGCTGAACTACGCCCGCGTAGTGGGCTTCCGCCATGATGCCGAAGGTTTCCTCGACGGGCTGAGCTTCGAGGATCTGGAGACCGGGAACCGCCATCAGCTCGCCGCTCGCTGTGTGATTAACGCCACCGGCGCTTTCAGCGACGCGGTTCGAAAGATCGACGATCCTGCTGCACCACCGATGATCGCTCCCAGCCAGGGAGTGCATATCATTCTCGACCGCTCTTTTCTCCCCGGCGATTCCGCCATCATGGTGCCCCGTACCAGCGATGGACGCGTGCTGTTCGCGATTCCCTGGCACGACCACACGCTCGTCGGGACGACCGACACCCCCATCGACAACGTGAGCCTCGAGCCGGTTGCATTCGAGGAAGAGATCGACTTTATCCTGGAAACCGCCGCGCAATATCTCGCGAAGCCTCCCGTTCGCTCGGACATTTTGAGCGTCTTTGCCGGCATCAGGCCGCTGGTAAAGGCCTCGGGTGCCGCCAACACCGCCGCCCTGGCGCGCGACCATACGATCCATGTCGCTTCCAGCGGGCTCTTGACCATCGCCGGCGGTAAATGGACGACCTACCGCAAGATGGCGGAGGACTGCGTTGACCATGCAGCTACGCTCGCCAAGCTCGACGAGCGACCCTGCATTACGCGGAACCTGAATATCCACGGCTACCATCGCCACGCCGAGCAGTTCGGCGACCTCCGCTATTACGGATCCGACGCCCTCGCACTTCAGGCGCTGATGGACGCCGACCCCGCCATGGCCCGGCGACTGCACCCGGACTTGCCGATCTTCGCCGCCCAGGTCGTTTGGGCGGCGCGCCAGGAAATGGCCCGTACCGTGGACGATGTGCTCGCACGCCGCACCCGCGCTCTCCTGCTTAACGCGGAGGCGGCCAGCGCTCTGGCTGGCGCGGTGGCCAGCCTTCTCGCCGCAGAACTCGGTCGCGATGAGCAATGGCAACGCGACCAGGTTGCCCATTTCACGGCGCTGGCCCGGAACTATCAGATCTCGCCGGTCCCCAGGGCTGCTGCCGTGCCGGAACGCTAGGCCGCACCGGTGCGACCCCGACGCCGCCGAACGGGACACGGACACGATATCCTTCGAACCGATGGAGAGGCCCATGACTTCGTCATACATCCTGGCCCTCGACCAGGGCACTACCTCTTCGCGTGCGATTCTCTTCGATCACGCCGGCCAGCCCCGAGCGACCGCCCAGAAAGAGTTTCGCCAGATCTTCCTCCCCGGCGGAAGAGTGGAGCACGATGCCGACGATATCTGGAATTCCCAGCTCGCGGTCGTCTCCCAGGTCATGGAGCACGCCAACATCACTGCCCGCAACGTCGCCGCCATCGGCATCACCAACCAGCGCGAAACCGTCGTCATCTGGGATCGTCGCACCGGCCGTCCCATCCACAACGCCATCGTCTGGCAGGATCGCCGGACAGCGGAGTTCTGCGATCAGCTCAAACGCGACGGCCACCTCCAGGCTGTGCAGGCCAAAACAGGATTGGTCATCGACGCCTACTTCTCCGCCAGCAAAATCCACTGGCTGCTCGATCACGTGCCCGGCGCACGCGCCCGGGCTCAAGCCGGCGAACTTGCCGTCGGCACCATCGACGCCTGGCTCCTCTGGAACCTTACCGCGGGCACAATCCACCTCACCGACGCCAGCAACGCCTCCCGCACCATGCTCTTTAACATTCACACCAAACAGTGGGATGAGGATTTGCTGAAATTGCTCGATATTCCCCACTCCATCCTTCCGCAGGTCCGCTCCTCCAGCGAGATTTACGCCGAAACCAACCCCGCCCTCTTCGGATCCCCGATTCCCATCGCCGGTATCGCCGGCGATCAGCAGGCGGCCCTCTTCGGCCAGACCTGCTTCACCCGAGGTTTGGCCAAGAACACCTACGGCACCGGCTGCTTCATGCTCATGAACATCGGAACCGAGCCCGTGGCTTCAAAGCACAACCTCCTCACCACCGTCGCCTGGGATCTCAATGGCGCCTTCGAGTACGCCCTCGAAGGCAGCGTCTTCATTGGCGGCGCAGTCGTTCAGTGGCTCCGTGACGGCCTGGGCATTATCAAATCGGCCTCGGAAATTGAAGCCCTCGCCGCCAGCGTCCCTGACCCCGGCGGTGTTTACCTCGTCCCCGCTTTCGCCGGCCTCGGCGCACCCCACTGGGACCAGTACGCCCGCGGCACCATCACCGGCATCACCCGCGGCACCACTGCCGCCCATATCGCGCGCGCGGCCCTCGAGAGCATCGCTTATCAGGTCGCCGACGTTCTCGATGTCATGCAGCAGGATTCCGGTATCAAGATCATGGAACTCCGCGCCGATGGCGGGGCCGCGGCCAATAACCTGCTGCTCCAGTTCCAGGCGGATCTGCTGCGCGTTCCGGTCGTCCGCCCCAAGGTGACCGAGACCACCGCCCTGGGCGCTGCCTACCTCGCCGGTTTGGCTGTTGGTTACTGGGCCGACCGCCAGGACATTCGGGCCAACTGGGAGGTCCAACGCGTGTTCCTGCCCCACATGACCCAGGACGAAGTCGCCCATCGCCGCCGCCGATGGGCCGAAGCCTTGGCACGCGCCCGGGATTGGGAACAGCACTCCATCGCCGGCCCTTCGAAATTCGACTGAATCCAGTATTCCGGCCGTCCCCACGTCGCGCACTGCGGGTCGCGGCGACGCGGCGCCGGCCAGCAACGAAAGCGGGAAACGTACCTCATGACGCCCTTCATCGCCGAGTTCATCGGCACCACCATTCTCATTCTCCTTGGCGATGGCGTGGTCGCCAACGTTCTTCTCCACCGCACCAAGGGTGCCGCCTCCGGATGGATTGTCATCACCCTCGGTTGGGGCTTGGCCGTTTTCGTCGGCGTTTTTTGTGTCTCACGCTTCAGCGGGGCACACCTCAATCCTGCCGTCACTATCGCGCTCGCGTCGGCAGGCAAGTTCCCCTGGGGCAGCGTCCCGGCCTTTGTGCTCGCCCAACTACTCGGTGGCATGGCAGGGGCATTGCTCGTGTATCTGTTTTACAGACCCCATTTCAACCTTACCGATGATCCCGACTTGAAGCTTGCCGTTTTCTGCACCTCCCCGAATGTTCGCGACTTTTTCACCGCTTTCTTCTGCGAAACACTCGGTACTTTCCTTCTCGTTTTCGCGATCTTTCAGATGCCGGACCCCGGATTGGGACTGGGAGCCTTGGGCGCGCTCCCCGTAGGATTGGTGGTTCTGGCGATTGGCCTGTCCTTGGGCGGAACCACTGGATACGCCATCAACCCCGCCCGCGATCTGGGACCCCGCCTCATCCACGCCTTGCTCCCCATCCCAGGTAAACGCGACAGCGATTGGGGCTACGCCTGGATTCCTGTACTCGCTCCCGTGGCCGGCGGCCTCCTCGCCAGCGCTGCTTGCAAAGCATTCATTTAACCTGCGAGCATGAATGACCTGCTGAATGACAATCGAGATCGCAGCAAGCCGATTGAATGGATCCACCGGACGTCTCTTCCTTGATGCCATTATCCGGAACCCAATTGATTTCCGCGCCAAAAAACGTTTAGCCGTCGATCGAAGATCGACGCGTGGTCGGCCGCCCGGCGCGGATTTCAATTGGAATGCGGATTACTTGTCTCGAGTCATGAAATGGACGCGGATATCTTCGGTTTTCAATCTGCTCTATAAATGACAATGGCCTCCGCAACTGCGGAGGCCATCGTACAAATTCAATCGGGGCGACAGGATTTGAACCTGCGACTTCCTGGTCCCAAACCAGGCGCTCTAGCCAGGCTGAGCTACGCCCCGTGCTAAGGCACGTACTATAGCAAGTCTCCTTCACCGGGGCGAGGGCGACGCGGGAGCACCCGGCGGTGGGGGGGGCATGATGGAGGGCGCGGTGAGCTGTGCCAGTTCCTCCTCCGCCCATTTGCGCTGATGCGCATCATGCATTCGCGGGATTACTGACTGAAAAAGCTCGATCGCTCGCCGCGGGTTCGTCAAATATCGGGCGTATATCAGCGCGAGGATCAGAATGATTTGATCCCGATGATGATCCGTCGTGTACACGCGAAGAAAACCCTCATATGCCGCCGCCGCATTCGCATGCTCTCCCGCAGTCATGAACTGATTCGCCACATCCAACTGGTCCTGCGGCGGAAGCACCTGTCCTGCATCCATCGCCCGGAGTTCCAGGTATTTCGCCGCCGCGCCGGCAAGTTGCTGTTGATGAATGAGGTCCGCAATCTCTCCGCGCAGCGTAATGATCTGCGGATTCTCCGCCGGGGCCGATTCGTTGCCTTTCCGCCGCAGCGACCACTTCGGCCCATACGGGTCATATCCGCCGGATACCAGCGCCTCATACTGTTTACGCCGACGCCACCGCGATAGCATCGCCAGCATGTCGTAATGATCTCGCTGCACCAGGTGCGTCAACAGCAGCAGCAATCCAATCAAAATACCCGCAATATTCCCCGCGATGTGCGCCGCGTGCGCCGTCTGGGTATCCCCAAGGACGATCGGCTCAAAAAAGTCCTTCAGAATGGAAAACACGATGAAGTACAGCGATGGAATTTCCCAGTAGACGAGCATGTACACAAACATCCGAATGTTCGTCCGCGGCAGCAGCACGAGAAATAATCCCGTCACGGCTGAAATCGCCCCGCTCGCCCCTAGCGTGGGCGAGTTTGATGTGAGCACCTGCCCGCACCCCGCCAGCACCCCGCCCGTCAGATAGAACGCAAGGTACCCCAGATGCCCGAGCTTCTCATTCAGGTTGTTCCCGAACACGTACAGAAACAGCATGTTGAACAAGATGTGTGCGACGTTCTCATGCAGGAATTGATAAGTCAGAAACTGATACAGGTGCAGGTGGGAGGGGTCCAGCAGATACGGGCTGCACCACGGAGCCAACTGCGTCAGCGGTGACCGCGGGTGTCCCGGCGACGAATGGCTGAACAGATACAAAACGACATTTGCCGCGATCAACAGGTAATTCGTCCAGGGAATCATGCGCTGCGGGCGGTCGGTACCGATCGGAATCATGCGAAAGCGGCTTCCTGTGGATGAAAGTTCCACAATTATTCGGACTTCTCCACCTGGGTCAAATGTCGCTTGTCAGCGGCCTTACGCCAATCCCCGGCGTCATTGACATTTGGCCCTCTTGCTTGAATTATCGGCGATTTTCATTACACTTTTCCATTCTACCCGTAGCGAATGGACGCATTTCATTTGGTCACCGGCAAAATCGCTGGTCATTTTTGAGAGGGTCGCCGTGGCAACTATCCGCAGCAGTCACTTGTTCACGTCTGAGTCGGTTTCGATGGGGCACCCCGACAAGGTCGCCGACCAGATCTCTGATGCCGTCCTCGACTCCCTCCTTGCCGTCGATCCCTATGCCCGCGTTGCCTGCGAAACGCTCGTCACCACCGGCCTCGTCGTTCTCGCCGGCGAAATTACCGTCCACAACCAGAAAGCCATCGACGCCCTCAACAATGCCGAGGACACTGCCCGACGCACCATTCAGGAAATCGGCTACGACGATCCGACCACCGGCTTCGACTTCCGCTCTTGCGCTGTCATCCGCTCCCTTCACTCCCAGTCCGCCGACATCTCCCGCGGCGTCACCGCCACCAAAGACAAGGACCAGGGCGCAGGCGACCAGGGCATCATGTTCGGTTTCGCCTGCGATGAAACCAAGTCCTACATGCCCCTTCCCATCTACCTCTCCCACCGACTCGTCGAACGCCAGGCCGAACTCCGCCAGAATGGCAAACTCCGCTGGCTCCGCCCCGACGCCAAATCCCAGGTCACCATCGAATACAAGGACAACAAGCCCTTCCGCGTTCACACCGTCGTTCTCTCCACACAGCACACCGAAGAAGTGATCGACAAGAAGTCCGATTCCTTCAGCGAAGCCGCCAAGAAGCAGGTCATCGATCAGATCATCAAGCCGGTCATCATGGCCGAACGCCCCGACCTCTGGAACAAGGACATCGTTTTCCACATCAACCCCACGGGCAAGTTCCTCATCGGCGGGCCCCACGGCGATTCCGGTCTCACCGGACGCAAGATCATCGTCGACACCTACGGCGGCCGCGGCTGCCACGGCGGCGGCGCTTTCTCCGGTAAGGACCCCTCCAAGGTTGACCGCTCCGCAAGCTACATGGCCCGCTATGTCGCCAAAAATATTGTCGCCGCAGGTCTCGCTACCGCTTGCGAAGTTCAGCTCGGTTATGCCATCGGCGTCGCTGAACCCGTTAGCGTCCTCGTCGACTCCGAAGGCACCGGCATCGTCTCCGAAGACCTCCTCTCCGAGATCGTCCGAAAGACCTTCGACCTCCGCCCACGCGGAATCGTCAATACCCTCAAACTCCTCCGCCCGATCTACCGCGAAACCGCCCGCCACGGCCACTTCGGCCGCGAACTCCCACAGTTTACCTGGGAACGGACCGACAAGGCTGCCGCCCTCCGCAAACTCGCCGGCGTCACCGGCAAACGCACCGTCGTGTCAATGGCCGGCTCCCTCCCCGGCGCCCGCTAAATCGTGGCATGGGCGTCCCCGCCCATGACGGCCCGCAGGCCGTGCCGGTCCGATCCGCAAGCAGAACCCCCACTGCGGGAATCCGACAATTCCGGATTCCCGCCTTTTTTTGGCTCACACCAACCAGCCCGCTTGACCCGCAAGCGACGGTTGTGGAAAATGCGTTTTTCCGCTGACACGTGCAGCGACTTGGAGAGATGGCTGAGCGGCTGAAGGCGCCGGTTTCGAAAACCGGTTCGTGCGCAAGTGCGACTAGGGTTCGAATCCCTATCTCTCCGCTTCACTTCAGACGCCCTTGTAAGTGCCTGCTTTGGCGGGTCTTACGAGGGCGTTTTTGTTGGCGCAGTTAATACTACAACGCTACGAATGAGGCCACTTGCAATTGCGCAGGTCTTTCAAAAACACCCCGATCTCCCGCAGTCGACGCAGCGTTCGTTTGTGATGGCTGGCGCGGGCTTTGGCGGCGCGTTGCTGGGTGACAAGCAACTGCCGCTGGATCGACTCGGCCAACGCCCGCGAACAGCGTCCGCCCTGGCGCCAAACCGGCGCCAGTTGCGCCATCACTCTGTGGATCTGGCACAGCGTCAGGTCCGGGTTTTTTTCCCCATGGGTTGCCTGGAACTCGGCCAGGAACAGGTAGCTCACGCCACTCAGGATCAAATGACGTTGGATCGACTGGTACTTGCGGACTTCAAAATGGTCCAGGCCCAGCTCCCCCTTGCCATCCTCGAACATCCGTTCGATCTTCCAGCGGGAGAAGGCGACTAGCAGCAGCGTTTCGACCGGCGTTTCTTCCGGAGCATTGCTCAGGAAGTATTTGACCTCCTCGGGGTTCAGCACGTTGACGGCCACCAGCAGGTGATGCGGCGCTCCCGGCAGGCCATTTTCATCCTTGAGCCATACCCGCAGGCGTTTGACCTTCCAGACCACCGGCCCCCTGGTGCTCTCCTTGACCCGATAGGTCTGCCAGTCCTGGCGACGCAACAGCGGCGAATAGGTCGCGACGTTCCGCACTTCCACCGTCGGGTTGTTCTGCTTTTTCAAGCACGGCAGGCGGCGCGGCCGCCCCGCCTGCCCCTGGCACGCGGCGTGTTCCCGGCGATAGAGCTCATCGCCGACCACACTGAATTGTTCAAACAGTTCAGCGACAACCCGGGCTTCAAGAAATGGCTGTCGGACACGAATTTCGGGGTAACCTATGGGGGCGATGCCGCATAGGTGGCAAAGAAGGCCGAGGTCAATCGTGTACAAGGTCGAAGTTGATTTGTTTGTTAGGTTTGTTCCCCCAATGTCGCAGCATTCCCGGGGAATCATCTTGACTCGCAGTATTCAATTGCCCTTCCCCCCAAGCGGCGACATCGCAATCTTCGGCCGCGACCTAATGGAGGACGGCTCGGAGCCGATGGGAATCATGCTCAAAGACATCATCTGGGACACAGATCGCCAGGTGTTCTTTGCGAAGACTTATTTGGACGACGGGAGTTGTCCCCTCACGATGGTTCCCCAAGAACTGCGCCGGCACCACGAGAAGGGATGGCGGTTTGGCAGCTACGTCGATCTATACGGTAACCCTGAATACAAGGATCCACCTCCTTCCGAGCCATCATCGCCTATACCTAATCCATCGCGCCGTGATTTGCGCGAAAACAACGATTCGGACGAGATGCTCAAGTGGAAGCCAGAAAGAAGGTCGCGATATTTCAATGCCGTCTTCGGTGCGTTCATACGCTGCCTGGCGGAGTCGTTTGAGATTTCTACCGCCGTAGCTATGGAACGGACAGGAGTATACTTCGACGAACACGAGGTTAAAGGTACGCCATGGAAGCGACCTCCCGACGAGGTACTTCATTGGGACGAAATTCGCGAACAGTTTTTTAAGACGTCCTCGCGGGGGCAGATGAGCTGGCGGAAAAAGTTGATCGGAAAATACCATTCCCTTCAGGCGCTCACCAACGCTTTGTAAGCAGGGGATTTCACCGCCGTTCTTGTTAGGGGGGGCATGTTCACTTTCAAAACGATCAGATCGCACATTTTAGCGTCCTTTCCTTCTGCGTTTATGGCGAAGCGCGCTTGGTTTCTGCCGTGTCCGTTCGACGAACCACAACAATGCCCAAGGCATTTGCGGCACCCCCGTCCCAGGATGCCATGCAGCGAACGCGAAGCCGCCATTGCTGTCGTTAACTGCGGTCGTCTCAGTCTCAGTTCCCTAAGAAACTATTCTGAGTACGGGCCTGCATGAGTCTGTTCAGCGACAGCCATTATCATTCCGCAAATGTCGGCGACTTGTTCATCTGCCGATGCACCTGTAGCGGCGTCTGTGATGTTTTTATTCAGCCATTCAGCGTCACGACGGAGCCGGTCCATGTCACCATTGTACGGCTTTTTTGAACGCATGATTGATGCGCAGAAATCAGCCGAAGTTGCGAGGCGATTCGCATCGGTCGCTCTGAGCCAATCACCGGCTGTAGCGCCGTGCAATGTGCCACCTTTGAACCACTGAGCCCCAGAACCGCTCGTATTTCCGTCACACCCGTTAAGGGCTAGTAAAGTTGATAGAATGACAGGATATTTATATCGCAGGTTTCTGACGTGGGTGCTTAACATGGAGAACTCCTGAAATCGCGAGTCTTAGTGCGCCTTCTAGATGCTGCAACTCTCCTTGGTTTTGCCAGTCGCCGCATCCTTCGTTAACGATCAAACGCGAGAATTCTATCTGCCGCTACTTGGATTTTCCATCGACACCAGGAGCCGGTGACTCTTTCTGCATGGTCTTGTCCCTGCGCGCCTTCCATTGCTCCTCTGCCACTGTGTCCCAATTGACCGAATCAGGCCGCGCCAGCGGCACCTTTCCGCGTTCGAGGCGGCGCTCTTCCGCTATCTGACGCTTCAACTCCGTCTCCCGTGCCGATAGCACCGCCTGGTCCTGTTTTAGCCGCGACGCCGCCTTGAACAATCGCTTCTTTGCCACTTTGCGGCGTTGTTTCTGGAGGTTCTTCCTGTATTTCTGCAGGGCCTTCTTTTCTCGGGCGCTCATTTCGCGTCCCCATATAACATATGACGAGAATTATAACACCCACGGCATCTGCGGTACTCCCGTCCCCGGATGCCAAACGGCGAACGCGAACCCGCCATATTGCGGCGCAATACTGCGGTGGTCGTGCGGTGGCAGCATCGAATCCTGTGACAGGGACGGCGCGGCGATGATCCAGAAGATGGCCCCGCCCGGATCGTCGGGGTCATCGTCGGACTTGTATCCCACCAGCTCTATCTGGGCGATCCTGTCGGTGGCGTCGGCGGGGTTCGTTACGTTCAGGATTGAGTTTGGGTCGAAGGCGGAATCAACGCCCTTCGCGCCGGTGTCGAAGGTATAGCCGTATTGGGTTGTGGGATCAGGCAGAACCCGAATCCAGGAATACTGGAGAGTTCCCCAATGATTCCCCGAAGATGTGTCCTGAAAGGGAATGACCTGCTTATGAAAGAAACACGCCTTAAAAGACTCGATCATGGGCGTGAGCGACTCGTCTTTCACCTCGGGTAACACGCCACAACTGGCGAGCGACGGCCAAAGCTCTCGCTGAGTCTTTAGATGCAACTCGGCAAGCAACCGAAGATCGCTATCCGGGGGAAGTCCGTTGGAACCTCTGGCTCGCGATTCCACGACTTTCAACCAGGGGAACGCCTTAACCTCGGTGGCGGTTGGAAATCCCGTTGGTTCAGTCGAGCTAATCGAAGCGGCGTTGATAGCGGCCTGATTCGGCATCCCTTCTCTGCCGTCATTCGAAATTATCTTTTCCGCAGAACTTTTGGGAATGTTTACATCTATGGTCTTACGCATTTGGCGAACTCCGTCGGAAGTCGCCGAGGCACGGTGAATGGCACATTGTGTCAATGTAGTTGCGGGAGCCTGAGAAACCCTGATCAGTGATGACCAGCAATGATCAACCAGAACTTCTTGCTGGGCGGGAGTTTAAAAACATAAGTGTCGGCTTTGCAAGCGGTTCCATACACCGCCGATTGGAATCCCTATCTCTCCGCGTATCTGACCAGAGCCGCGGTTCCTGAATTCCGGAACCGCGGCTCTTTGCATTTCACGAATCCCCAACGCTACATTCGCCCTCTCAGTCCGAATTGTGGGCACGATTCGTCGCGCTAACCGTGGTGACCCAGACAAGTACCAGCGACGCGCCCCTTTTTCCGGGAGCGTCACAAACCTACCCATTGACCGGACCCCCAGACGGAAGGGACTCCCAGACCCGACCATCTCGCAGCCTTCCCTCTCTTCCTCTCTCCAAGATTTCTCCCTCAAATACCCCAACATCAACATTCATCTGAGTTTATCGCCGGCCACTCCCCGTCGTGCCCTCATGTCTTGGTTCCGGATCCACCGCGCTATCCCCATTTGTGTCCATTTGTGTCCATTTGTGGGCAATTTACGTCGCCCGTCGTGGGGAGGGAAGGGGGGGCGGGGGGGGCGTCGTGTTTTGGTTGCCGCTCCGCCGCGCCACATCTCCCCGTGCCTCGTTCCCGTCCCCAACCAATAGCCCAAACTTTCCTCTTGCATCTCAATAAAGTTAGTATAAAATTCGGTACATAGCCCCCCCCCGGGGGGAAGGGGGGGGGGAGGGAAATTCCATGCCATCATCTGCACCGCTTCTCACACCACCATCCGTCGCGCGCCTCCCGCATCCAACCCGCAAAAGCTCACCCCGTCAAAGTACCCCTCTCAACGCGGAGGATCGCCGTCATATTCCGGAGGATCGAAGCGGATCGAAGCGTTTCGCCCCCGCAAAACCCGCCCCAACCTCTCCCAAAAACCTCATTTTCAGCCCCAAAACCCCGTTTCCCACCCTCCCAAAACATTTCCCCCGCAAAAATCCCGCAATTTCGCGCGCAACTCCTTATCTTTCACCCCCCAGAAATTCAGCCCCACCCAGCCCGTGGTCTTTTCTCGGGGTTGCTTTACCTGCTTGGTGGGAAGGTTTACACTTGCGGGTCTTTCGTATGGTCGCGCGGGCGACCGTGAAGCTCAACCCTGTTCGGATGAATGTGAGACGAATCATGGCGGAAATTACAGCAAAGATGGTGAACGACCTTCGGCAGCGGACCAATGCGCCGATGATGGATGCCAAGCGGGCATTGGTGGATGCGGGTGGGGACATGGAAAAGGCTGCCGAACTCCTGCGCGAACGCGGCGCGGCTTCGGCAGACAAGAAACTGTCGAACGAAATGAAGGAAGGTCTCGTCGCGGGACGGATTTCGACCGATGGAAAGCTCGGCGTCCTGATTCGTCTGGGCTGTCAGACCGACTTTGTCGCACGCAACGACGGCTTCACCAAGTTGCTCGGTGATCTGCTGGATCTCGCTTTTGAAAACAGCGTCGCCACGCCGGCGGATCTGATGGCTCTGAGGTATCCGGATGGCTCGGGACGGAACGTTGATGCGGTCATCAAGGAACTCATCGGCGGAACGATCAAGGAGAACATCGGAGTGACCGGACTGGTGCGCTTCTCGACAGCCGACGGTCGCGTCGAGAAGTACGTTCACCATAACCAGAAGGTTGGAGCGTTGATCCAGATCGACGGCTCGGCCGACGATGCGGTGAAAGTGGTCGCCGGCGAGATTGCCATGCATGTCACCGCGGGCATTCCGACCGTCGCCCTGGCCGTTGATCGGAGCGGAATTGATCCGGCGGTCCTGGAAAAGGAAAAGGCGGCCGCTGCCGATGGTACAGAGGGCAAGCCCGCGAACATTGTCGAGAAGATCGTCGCCGGGAAGCTGGAAAAGTACTTCCAGGATGTCGCGCTGGTCGATCAGCCCTTCATCAAGGACGACAAAAAGCGGATTCGCGACTTGCTCAGCGAGGCGGGTAAGGCCACTAAGGCCACGCTGACGATTGCGAAGTTCGCACGGTTCAAGATCGGCGAAGCCTGATTCAGGCGGGGGCGGGAGTAGCGAATCGGGATGCTTAGGTTAAGATAAGAGCCCAGGGACGGAATCCTTGGGCTTTTTTTGCGGGCTGCGATGCTCGAGGTCGGATGGAGTTTTATGGCGACGCCGAAATATAAACGGATTTTGCTGAAGATTTCGGGCGAGGGGCTCTGCCGGGAAGGGGGGTTCGGGCTCGAAGCCGGGGAGCTTACGACGATTTCGGAGCAGATCGCCCAGGTCGCCAAGAGTGGGGTGCAGGTGGCGGTAGTCGTGGGTGGCGGGAATTTTGTCCGTGGCGAGTCCCTCGCAGCAGCCGGGCATATTCAGCGGGCGACGGCCGATTACATGGGAATGCTCGCCACCGTGATGAATGCGATGGCTCTCCAGGACATGCTGGAAACGCTCGGGCAGCCGACGCGGGTGGCTTCGGCGCTGACGGTAAGCCAGGTGTGCGAGCCCTTCATACGAAGAAGAGTGCTGCGACACTTGGAGAAGGGGCGGGTGGTCGTGCTGGCCGCCGGTACCGGAAACCCGTTCTTTACGACAGACACGTGCGCGGCGCTGCGGGCCACGGAACTGAACGTCGACATCCTGATGAAGGCAACCAAGGTCGATGGCGTTTACGATTCGGATCCAAAGAAGAATCCCAACGCCATCATGTTCGACCGGCTCACGTACAAACGTGTGGTCACCGAAAACCTGCGGGTCATGGATATGACTGCCATCAGCCTCGCCATGGAGCGGAAGATTCCAATCCTGGTGTTCAATTTGAAGAAGCCCGGGAATATTGCGCGGGCGGTGGGTGGGGAGACGATCGGGACGATGATCAACATTGAATGACGCAGCTAACGATGAAGGACACGTCGAGCACGAAGAGCTGCGAAAGTAAAACGGGGGAAAAAGATTTTGGAGAACTGTCATGCCGATGGATGAAATATTGTTTGAAGCGGAAGAATCGATGGAGAAGGCCCTCGAGCATTTGAAGCATGAGCTCAGCGGCTTGCGGACGGGGCGGGCGTCGGTGTCGCTGGTGGACCGGGTCAAGGTGGATTACTACGGAACGCCCACGGATTTGCGGGGACTGGCGTCCCTGACGACGCCGGATGCGTCGAGCATTCTGATTAAGCCATTCGATCCGGGTTCTGTGAAGGATGTGGTGCGGGCGCTGGAGGAGGCGAACCTGGGAATCAATCCACAGAGCGATGGGAAACAGATCCGACTGGTGCTGCCGCCGCTGTCTCAGGAACGGCGTCAGCAACTGGCGGGAAAGGTGAAGGAAGCGGCAGAGCATGTGCGGATTTCGCTGCGGAATATCCGGCGGGATGCGAACAAGAAGGTGGATGCAGAAGAGAAGGATTCGCTGCTGACGGAAGACCAGGCAGTGAAGGGCCGCGAGGATGTACAGGAACTCCTGAAAAAGTTTGAGGGAACGGTGGATTCGGCGGTGGCGGCGAAAACAAAGGACATCATGGAAGTTTAACAATCCATGACGAAATCTGAGATACGAGTGACCGGCACCACGTGTTCGGTCACTTTTCTTTTTGCTGGAGGAGCGTGGTGAGTTCGGTTCTTACCTGCTCCACGACGCTCAGCCAGTCTTGGAATTTGGGTTGGCGAAAGAGACGCATGGTGGGATACCACGGTGAATCGTGACGCTGAGTCATCCACATGTGCCCGCGGAAGTACGCAAGAAGCGTCCATACAGGCTTGGCGAGTGCGCCGGCGACATGAATGACGCACGTGTCGATCGAGATGACGAGGTCGAGGGCTTCGATCATGGCGGCGGTGTCGGTGAAATCGTGGATGTGGGGGGCGAGATCCTGGAAGTCCATGCCCGGCGGAGGGGATTTGGATTGCGCGGCCGCATCCCCTTTTTGAAGTGAGAAGAACGTCACAGGAAGGTCGGCAAGCGGAGCGAAGGCGGCGAGGCTCGCGGAGCGCAGGCGGTTTTCCGGTTGGAACGGGCCGCCCTCCCAGGCTATGCCCACCTTGAGCTTGTTGGTTCGGGCCGCGAATTCCCTTTGCCAGTGGGCTTTCCTGGTCGGGTCGGCGGTGATGTACGGGACGGTGTTCGGGATGGTATCAAGCGAGGTCTTAAATACACCGGGCAGCGACATCAGCGGAATGTGGAAGTCGAACGGGGGTGGCGGGGCGATTTCAGGAACCACCTCGCAGGCCCCGCTAATCGTCTTGATAACATCGACGAGCGACGGCTGAACGCGCAGGATGACATGGATGTTCTGCTGCGCAAGCAGTGTCGCATAGCGGCTGAAGCACACGGTATCGCCGAGGCCCTGCTCGCATTGCACAAGCAGGCGTTTGCCGGCGATGGGTTCGCCATTCCAGCGGGGTTTATCGAAGTGCTGGATGAAGGGTTTCAGACGCGGGTGTTGGAACCTCGTTTCGTAGAACGGCCACGCCTCCTCCAGTCGCCCCAGATACAGGAAAATGATGGAGCGATCGAACTGCGGGATAGGATCGGCTGGGTCAAGTTCAATGGCCCGGGCATTTTCGGGAAGGGCCTTCTCGGGCTCGCCTTTGCCTACCAAAGCGGTGGCCATTGCCTGATGGATTTTGCTTGTCTCGCGAATGTTCCGTGCTTGACTGAGGTAACGAATCGCATCGTCAAACTGGCCCAGAGCGCAGTGAGTATTCGCGAGCGTAATGAAGGTCTCGATGTGCGTGGAATCAAGTTGTAGCGCACGATGCGCACACTTGAGGGCTTCGGCGTGATTATGAAGATCGCAGTGCGCTGCGGCCAGGTTCTGAATGATCTCCGCGCGGTGTGGCTGGGCGTTCGCCAGTGTCTGGAAGTGTTCGGCGGCCTCGCGGAACTCTCCCGCCTCGGCAAGCGCCACCGCCAGATTCATCAGGATCGTTCCATTGGTTGGTTCCAACGCAACTGCGCGACGATGAAATGCAATTGATCTGGCGAACTCGCACAGCCGGGCGTAGCACAGTCCAAGATTGCTCGCGATCGCTGCATTATTCGGCGCCAGGTGGGCAGCTCGCTCCAGAAGCGGAAGCGCCTCTTCCGGACGGTTGAGGTCCAGCAGGGTGGCGCCCGCACTCGAGCACCCGTTCGCCGATTGAGGATCGAGCTTCAGAAGGGCCATCGAGGCCGCCAACGCCTCTTCCAGCCGTCCGGTCTGACGGAAGATGGCAGCGAGATTCGCATGTCCGCTCGCAAGGTTGGGATTGATCCTCAAAGCACGTTCGCAGAGAGAAATGGCGGCGCCGAACTGCCCGCGGGACCGTTGGATTTCGGCAAGGTTGCTGCACGCGATCTCGTTATTCGGAGCGAGCGAGAGAGAACGTTCGATGAGATCCACCGCAGCATCGGCGTGCCCCACCTGGTAGGCCAGGAGCCCAAGCATGTGGAGTGCATCGGACTGATTGGGGTTGCGGACCAGAACGCGGCGATAGATCGCCTCGGCATCCGGGAACTTCCCCTGCTGATGCAGGCGCACCGCCTGCTGCACGTCGAGCTCGTCTTGTTGCTGGGTCATCAAAATAGGATCCGCGGTTTAACATTGCTGGAAGTAAGTCGAAGGACATGAGCGCGTGGCAACTCGAGCGGGCGTTACAGTCGGTTCGGATACAGGACTTATACGGCCGGTACCGCATATTTCCAAATGAAATATTCTCGCGCACATGGCGGAACCGTCCACACCTTCATCAAATAGTGTGTCCAGAAATGTGCGACCAGGCGGCTGCCATATCGGCAGCCGGGCTTCCCTTTCGCGGAAATCGTATGTGGAAAGAGCTCAGGAACGCTGGTTTTGAAAGTGGTACGCCATTTGTTCCTGGTGTTTCGTCAAACCTACATACGTTGTGAATGCGGAATTGGAGCCAACCATGAGGATGGACAAACTTACAATAAAAGCTCAGGAAGCGCTTCAGCGGGCGCAGTCAATCGCAGTGGAAATGCAACACGGCGAGCTTACGCCATTGCACGTACTGGCGGCGCTTTTGGACGATCGAGACGGCATTGTGCGGCCGCTGCTGTCGAAACTGGGGGCGGATGCGGACCGTATCGCGTCAGTAACGCAGTCCGAATTGAAACGCTTGCCTTCAATTTCGGGCGCAGCACAGTTGGGCATGTCGCGCGAACTGCAGCAGGTCCTGGAAGGCGCCCAGAAGGAAGCCGACCGATTGAAAGACGAGTATCTCTCGACGGAGCACTTCCTGCTGGCGCTCGCGTCGGTGCCTTCCACGGCCAAGGAAGTGCTCTCCGTCATGAGCGTGAGCCGTGACGCCATTCTCGCAGCCCTGAAGGACGTGCGCGGGAACACGCGCGTCACCGATGAAAATCCCGAGGCGAAGTTCCAGGCGCTTGAAAAGTACGGGCGGGACCTGGTGGAGACGGCTCGCAAAGGAAAACTCGACCCGGTCATCGGGCGCGACGAGGAAATCCGACGCTGCATGCAGGTCCTCAGCCGGCGCACAAAGAACAATCCTGTGCTTATTGGCGAGCCCGGCGTCGGCAAGACTGCGATCGTCGAGGGGTTGGCGCAGCGCATTCTGAAGGGCGATGTGCCGGAAGGATTGAAAAACAAGCGGCTCATCGCCCTGGACATGGGCGCTCTCATCGCCGGCGCAAAGTACCGCGGCGAGTTCGAGGATCGCCTCAAGGCCGTGCTGAAGGAAGTGGAATCGGCCGCCGGCGGCGTCATTCTTTTTATCGACGAAATCCACAATGTCGTTGGGGCCGGCAAGGCGGAAGGGGCCATGGATGCCGGCAACCTGCTCAAGCCGATGCTCGCGCGCGGAGAACTGCGCTGCATCGGCGCAACAACGCTCGATGAATACCGCAAGTACATCGAGAAAGACCCAGCCCTCGAGCGCCGGTTCCAGCAAGTGTATGTCGGCGAGCCCAGCGCTGAGGACACGATCGCCATTCTGCGCGGCCTGAAAGACCGCTACGAAACGCATCACGGCGTGCGAATTCAGGATTCCGCTCTGGTCGCTGCCGCAACCCTGAGCCATCGATACATCACGGACCGGTTCCTCCCCGACAAGGCGATTGACCTCGTTGACGAAGCCGCGAGCCGGTTGCGAATCGAGAATGATTCCATGCCGCAGGAACTCGATGAGATTCGCCGGCGGATCATGCAGCTTGAGATTGAGCGCGAGGCGCTCCGCAAGGAAAAGGACGAAGCGTCCAGGCAGCAGCTCGAAAAAACCGAGAAGCAGTTGGCCGACCTGCAGGAGCAGAACACGCGGCTGACGACACAATGGGAACAGGAGGCCGGCGCGCTTCGGAGCATCAAGCAGATTCGCGAGCAAATCGAGAATGCGCAGCACGCGCTGGAAGAATCGACGCGCCGCGGAAAACTGGAAGAAGCCGCTCGCCTGCGTTACGGAACCATTCGGGAACTCGAGCAGCAGCTTGCCGACAAGCAGAAGGCGCTCGATGCCCAGTTGAAGTCCGGAACGGCGCTGATTCGCGAGGAAGTGACGCCGGAGGAAATCGCGGAAGTCGTGGCGAAATGGACCGGAATCCCAGTCTCCAAGATGCTCGAAGGCGACAAGGAACGGCTTCGCAAGATGGAGCAGTTCCTCCAGCGGCGCGTCGTGGGGCAGGAGGAAGCGGTCAAGGCCGTCTCCGATGCCGTGCGGCGTTCCCGTGCTGGTCTCGGCGATCCGCGCCGGCCAATTGGAAGCTTCATGTTCCTTGGCCCCACAGGCGTGGGAAAAACCGAACTCACAAAGGCGCTCGCGGAGTTCCTGTTCGACACGGAAGATGCCCTGATTCGCATCGACATGTCCGAATTCATGGAACAGCACTCCGTCGCGCGGCTGATCGGCGCTCCCCCGGGATATGTCGGCTACGAAGAAGGCGGCATGTTGACCGAAGCCGTCCGGCGACGGCCCTACTCCGTCGTCCTCTTTGACGAAATCGAAAAGGCACATCGCGACGTGTTCAACGTGCTGCTGCAAGTGCTCGACGACGGCCGCCTCACCGACGGCCAGGGACGGACCGTGGACTTCAAGAACACCGTGATCATCATGACCAGCAACATCGGCTCCCAGGTCATTCAGGAACTTGCCGGAAAGGAAGGCGCCGAATGGGAGATCGAGGCCCAGGTTCGCAATCTCCTTCGCGACCATTTCCGTCCGGAGTTTTTGAACCGCATCGATGAGATTGTCATCTTCCACGCCTTGCGCAAGGACCAGTTGCGGAAGATAGTGGATATCCAGGTGCGAAGCCTCGAGAATCGGCTCAAATCGCGCGGCATGCATTTGGTGTTGACGGATCATGCAAAGGAAGAAATGGGCGAGCGCGGCTATGACCCGGTCTTCGGCGCACGTCCGCTGAAGCGGGTCATTCAGCAGGAAATTGAGAACCCGTTGGCAATGAGCATTCTGGATGGTGAGTTCCGCGACGGGGATACCATCGAAATAGATGCGGATCGACACAAACGGTTCACGTTCAAGAAGGGCTCGCCGGTGCATGAAGGGGAACTGGTCGAGTAAAAGGAGCGCGTTGCCGATCGGGGCGGCCATGCGCGGTGTTTATCCAGCACTCATTGCTGTTTGACGGTGGAGACTCGATTGGCTAGTCTGACATTCGACAATCGGGAGGCGTGGCAGAGCGGTTTATTGCACCGGTCTTGAAAACCGGAGACGGCGCAAGTCGTCCGTGGGTTCGAATCCTACCGCCTCCGTTGGAAAAACGCGTATACCTCAGCTTTTCTGCGAGCCTGAACTGCGTTGAGATTGATCGTCTCGCGAGACGCGAGATTATTCTTGTCATCGCGGAGGATGCCACCGCCAGAAATGGAGGAGCGGCCGGGTCTGCCGCGTTGCCAGCGCTGCAATGTGCGGGGAAGGCACGGCGAGATCGTGCAGCGTCCATCCATCCAACGTCAGGGGGGATGATAACTCACCCAACGGCACTTCGAATGTGTCCAGCCCGCCGGAGATGCCGCGCCCGATCGCTTTCAGCAGGGCTTCCTTACGGGTCCAGCAGCGAAAGAACGCGATTGTGCGCTGGTCCTGAGGATATTCAAGAAGCGCCGCATGTTCGGCGGCCGTGAAATAGCGTTTCGCAAGGTCTTCGTGGGAAAGGTGTTCTCGCGGCGACTCGATGTCCACTCCGAGTTCATGCTCGCCGGAAACCGCAAGGAGAACGCAGCCTGCGGTGTGCGATACGTTGAAATAAACCGGCGCCCCTTCGATGTGCGGCTTTCCGTGTGGATTGACGGCCAGTGCGATCTGGGCCGGAGGAATGTCCAGGAAGCCGGAGAGTCTCTCCCGCAGAAGAGCGCGTGAAACAATCGCCTCGTTGCGCTTCTGAGGCATACGAAAGCGGGCGAATCGCTCGCGCTCTTCTGATGAGAGAAACGAATCGAGGTGGGCGATGGAATCATCGCTGATCTCGGTCGTCGCGAGGAAGAGGTGAATGTGGTTCGGGACGAGCGCAAGATCCGGCGACATCGGAAGCCAGGAAGGTGTCGCCGGAATGAAACTCATCGGCGAATCTCCAATGGTGTTTCACGCAGAGATTTCGCCAGACGCTGCATGCCCTCCTCAATGGTGACCTGTGGCTCGTAACCCAGATCGCGCTTCGCTGCGGAGATGTCAAACCAGTGGGCCGTTGAAAGCTGGCGTGCCACGAAGCGGGTAAGCAGCGGCTCGTGCTTCAAACGAAGCAGCTTGTGCGTGAGTTCCATCGCGGTGCCGGCGGCATAGGCGAGGTGAGAATTCAGCGTCGGAATGACGGGCTCGATTCCGGCCGCACTGAGAATGCGGCGAATCAAATCGGCCATCGGAAGAGGCTCGCCGTTCGAGATAAAGTACGCCTTCCCCGAAATCGGAGATCCTGGCGCCAGACGGTCGGCAGCGAGAAGATGCGCGTTTGCGGCATTGTCAATATAGGTCGAATCGACGAGGTTCTTTCGATTTCCGATCATCGACAGGCGACCGATGCGCGCCCGCTCCAGAATACGCGGCACCAGGTGAGGATCGTTCGGCCCCCAGATCAAATGCGGGCGCAGCGCAATCGTGGCGAGTTCAACCGAATTCGCGGCCAGCACAAGCTGTTCGGCGATCGCTTTCGTCTTCGGATAGTGTGCGAGGTAGCGCCTGGCGTAGGGAGCTGATTCCGTAATGCCGTTCTCGTTATTGCCGCCGAAAACCACGCTGGGAGAACTGGTGAATATCAACCGTGGGATACTATTGCTGCGACAAGCGGAAAGGACATTCTGCGTACCGATGACGTTGGGCGAGTGGAAATCCGCGTAGGTGCCCCACACACCCGGCTTCGCGGCAACGTGGAAGACCGTGTCAACGCCTTTGGCCGCAGCCGCAATCGCTGCGGCATCCGTGATGTCCCCCTGAATCGATTCAACACCAAGCGCATCAAGCTCGGCGTACTTGCCGCGCTGAAAGGTTCGGACCGTGTGCCCGCGCGAACAAAGCTGTTTGACGACGGCGAGGCCGAGAAAGCCGCCTCCGCCGGTAACGAGGCAATTCATGCAAGTTTCCTTTGAGCCCAGAGCGTGAGTTTTTCGCGATTGATCTTGGCGTTGTGCCGGATGTCCACGGGAAAACGCGGATGGAAAAGAAACTCTCGGATAACGCGTGTGTGCTCGTAACGCTGGGCGAGCGAGAAGAGTTCCTGTGCAAACGTGGATGGCGGCGTTGTGTTCTCCTGCGTGGGTTCGATGCAGATGACCGGGCAGACGATGCCGCCTCTTTTGATCCCGACGAGGGCGGAGCGGCCAACGCTCGGATGGGTGTTGAACACCGCTTCGAACGGTGTGGAAAAAAGGTCGCGTTCCGGCAAACGGACACGCTGCGATTTGCGGCCGCAGAACCAGAGACGCCCATCGCTATCGAGATACCCAACGTCCCCCATGCGGTGATAAAAGCAACCATTGGAGGCATCTGCGATCTTGGCAAGACCAGTGGCATCGGGTCGATCGAAATATTCGGAGGTGACAACCGGGCCTTGAACCACGATTTCGCCAATTTCGTTTGGCGGTAATTCAAGATCGTCCGACCACGCGGCAATGGCGACGTCGATGATTTTAATGATGCGTACGCGAATGTTATCCACAGGCCGCCCGATGCACACCCCCTTGCCCGAATCGGTGAGCTTGCGAGTTGACCCCAAAATGTCGTGGCTCCCAATGGACGAAACGGGAAGAGCCTCGGTCGCACCGTAGGGGGTGAAAATCTGTGTCGCCGGAGCAAGCATTTGTGAGAAACGCTCGAGCACACGAGGAGATGCAGGCGCCCCCGCGGAAATGACGCGCTGCAGTGAAGGAAGTGTGATGTTGTGCTCTGCGCCATAGCGGCTGACACAATCGATAAGCGCCGGTGAGCCGAACATGTTCGTGATGCCGAGTTGCTGAATGGGGTCGATGATGTTTTGCGGGTCGACGAAACCGGGGCGCGTGAAGTCCATGTCCGGCAGGACAGTGGTCATGCCCAGGGCCGGGCCGAAAAGGGCAAAGAGGGGAAATGTCGCCAGGTCGATTTCGCCAGGTTGAATGTCGTAGGTGTGTTTGAGTGCGTCGATTTGTGCGAGGAAATTGTCGTGCGTGTAGAGGACGCCCTTGGCGGGGCCGGTCGAGCCGGAAGTGAAAAGGATGGCAGCGGCATTGGCCTGATCGCCGGTGTCGGGCAAGCGACCGCATGCGCCACCGCGCGATTCAATTTCCGAGAGAGAGATTCCGCCGAAGCCGCCCGTGCTGATGTTGATGCGGATTGATTGCTTCGCCCAGCCGAAAAGACGCCGCAGGCCGTGGGCGAGGGGAATGCCGATGAAGGCGGTGGGTGTGGCCTGAGCGAGGCATCTGCCAAAGTTCTTCAGTCCGATGCCGGGATCGATGAGGACGGGAATTGCACCAAGCTTGAAGAGGGCGAAAGTCGTGGCGAAGAAGTCGACGCCGGGACGGAGGCAAAGCGCAGTGCGAGTGCCGGTCGCGATACCCACGGCGGCAAGGCCGCGGGCGAGCCGGTCGGATTTGTCGTTGAGCTGCTGAAAGGTGGTGCGGGTGTAGGAGAGCTTACGCTGGGCGTCTCGGCGGGGATTCGTGAGAAGGGCATCTACGTTCGGCTGACGCTGGGCCATCTCGACCAGCGTAGAGGCAATGTTGGCGGCGGCCGTCATCATGGCGTCACCACCTCCATCGGAAGTCGCGCGCCGAGGAATTGCTGCACCAGCGGAATGATCTGCTCGTGGGCATCCTCCAGCACGTAATGGCCGGCGTTGTCGAAGCGGTGCACACCGGCTTTGGGGAAAAGCTCAATCCAGCGATTCAAGAAATGCTCGTCAAAGACGAAATCTTTCATTCCCCAGCAAATCAGCATCGGCACGTGCCGAAACTGCAGCAGGTTCTCTTCGACGCCTGCCACGATGTCCCAGGCACGATCGCCCGGCTTGAGCGGTATGTCCTGGATAAAGCGATGCACGGCGAGCCGGTTGAACCACGAGTCGTACGGGGCGAGATAGCCGCGGGCCGCCTCCGGGGAGAGTGGGCGCATCACGCAGTCTTTCACCGCACCACGAGAGAATGCATTCAATCCCCGCACAAGCAGCGCGCCGACAACCGGCGTGCGCGCCAGCGTAAGTTGCCATGGCATTGCCTTGGACTTCGGCAGCGTGAAGGCGCCCGTATTCAGCACAATAATTCTCGCCACTCGCTCCGGATGACGCGACGCCCACGCCATACCGATCATGCCGCCCCAGTCGTGCACGACAAGCGTGAGCGGCTGCCGCAGTTCGAGTGAATCGACCAGCGCTTCAAGATCACTGACGCGCCGCGCAAGCGTAAAGTCATAGCGAGACTCGTCGGGCCGCTCAGAAAGGCCCATTCCGATGTGGTCCGGCGCAATCACGCGGTAACGTGAACTTAGTGCAGAGATCAGGCGGCGATAATAGAAGGACCAGGTCGGATTCCCGTGAACCATTAGCACCGGCGCGCCATCGCGCGGCCCTTCGTCGACATAGTGCATCTGCAGGCCGTCGATCCCGATGGAATGGTCCGCGAAGGAATATTCAGGGAAATTAAGCTTGTTACCAGCCATCACCACTCCCATCCAAGCATGAGGCAGTTCAGGCCCGAGCCGATGCCGAGAAATCCAACGCGATCGCCCGGCTTCAGAAAATGACGTTGCTCCGCCAGCGCCGCCGTAAGCGGGAGCGAAACCGTTCCGATGTTGCCGAGGTAGGAGAACGTGGAGAAGTCCTTTTCCGCAGGAATGTCGATCTGCTTGAGAATCGTGCTGCGGTGGCCGGTCCCAACCTGATGGCAAATGATCTTGTCGACCTGCTGCGGCGTCCAGTCAACCGTCCGGAGAAAATCACGCCACGTCCGCGTGCCAAGCTCCACTCCATACTTCAGGACGGAAACCGAGTCCGTCGTCATGAATTGGGAAACGCTGTGCGGCGCGGCAGTCGTCGCGGGGTCCGGGGCGGTTCCCCAGCGGCAAAGCTGATGATGCTCCGGCGCCGCATGAGCGACTCCACCCACAAGACGACGACGCTTCTCGCCGGCAAACGATTTGTGCGTGAGAATGACCGCGACCGCTCCCGACCCGCCAGTAAGCGTGGCCAGCGATTGCGTAAACATCGACATCGTCGGATTGGCAAGCATCTTCCCGATCATGACGTCGTTGATCTCGCGAGCCGATTCACACGAAACAACCATGCCCGCCGAAATCTGTCCAAGCTCAATGCGATTGGCGATATCAATAATCCCATTCAGCACGCCGAGGCACGCATTGGAAATATCGTATACGAACGCATTCGGGGCGATGTTCAGATGCGATGCGACGGCGCACGCGGTTGCCGGCTCGAAATTCTCCCGGCACACACCGGCATAAATCAGCGTCTGAATATCCGCCGCCCCTACGTTCGACTTGGCCAGTGCTTTTCGAGCCGCGGCTGCTGCACCCTCAGATAGCGGATAATTCTCATGCCACCAGCGTCGCTCGGCAATTCCCGTAAGCGCTTCGAGCTGCCCCGGCGCGATGCGTAATCTCTCATAAAGCGGAGCAATTCGAGCCTCGAGTTCAGATGACGTAACCACCACAGGCGCGAGCTCGTACCCCATCGCGTCGATGTGCACATTCTTGTAATTCATCGCACACCTCCGGGAACGCTCCGGTGGGGGGGCTGCATGATGATGGCAAAATCCTTTATCTGGTAAATGACGCGCCCATCCACCGTGAGGAATCCATCGGCTCGAATGTGCCGGCGGGCATCATCGATATGCGTAACCGCCGCGTCTATCGTGACCCGCGAATCGCTCGGAACGATCTGCCCGCGGTAAATCCAGGAATGCTCCTCGTTCACCGCGAGCGTCTGGAATTGCAACTCCTGCGACGTCATGCCGGCGGCCCAGCGCCGATGCGCAGCGAGCTTGAGGAGTTGAATAAACGATTCAAGACCCAGCGAGCCGGGCCACACGGGGTCTTCAAAGAAGTGCGCCTTGAAGAACCACGCCTCCGGATTCACCCGCGTGGTGCCGCGAATGAAACCAAGCTGCTTCGGTCCGCCGATCGGATCGAAATGTGAAATCTGATCAACCATTCGCATCTGTGCGTTCGGAAACGGCGCCGCATCGGGGTACGGGAACGACGTGGCACGCGAAATCTCCACGGCCGTCGGTTCGTAGATCGCAGCATCACGGATGCCCACCTGATTGGCGAGCGCTTCCCTCGAGAAAAACCCGAAGTAGGTCTTCCCCTTGTACACTTCGCCGGCGCTGCAGCGCACGTCCATGTCGAAGTGCTGAATAATCATACCCCCGGACGTGGAGACGTTCGTGATTTTGATCTTCGTCGTCAGCGTGCCGATGTCGGGCGTTACGGGGCGGATCTGCTTCGCGGTCCCGCCAAGGTTCCGGAATTTCAGATCAGTGGACGACGTGAGCGCAGAACCCAGGTACGCAGCCAGCCACCCGCACGGCTGGAGAGCAATTTCAAGCAGCACGGAGAACGGCATCTCGCCAATCGCGTTCTGCTGATTGGCATGGAAATACCACTCTTCGGGCGGAACATCATATTCCGCTTCGATCACGCCGCCCGCCGCGAGCTTCCACTGCTCACAATTCTCAATCGATGTGATGCGATCAAGAAACTGGTAGGGCGGTCCGGGAAGTCGCGCGATCTTCCGCGTCCGGCCCGGATCGAAAATGCTGTATTTGTCGCCGAATGCATAGGAGGGCTTGCCGACCGCGAACGCCGTGATGCGGTCGAGATCGAACAGCGGCTTCCGGCGATTGCCTGTCGTCTGCCGGCGCCGCCACAGCGCCTCCACACCCTCGCGCGTAAGCCCCGTCAGTCGTGAGGACATGTTCAGTATTTGCACGATGGGTTTGCCGTCGGCACACATCAGCGCGTCCGCAATCACATACGGTGTCCCATCCGCCGCGTACCCGATGTCCTTCAACGTCACCTCGTACTGCACCCTTTTCGTCGACGCCGTCACCTGCCCCCGGCACTTGAGCTGGCTCGCAACCTCCGGAATCGGCTCGTACGCCACCTGCCCCGCTTCACCGACCCATCCCATGCGAAGCAGGTACACCCGCAGCGTGTGGAGACAGCACTCATACATCAGCGTCCCTGGCATCACGCGATCGTCGACGAAGTGGCAGGTGAGAAACCAGTCGTCCGGCCGGATGTCGGCTTCGCCCGTGATCTGCCCGATGCCGTACCGCCCCCCGGCTGGATCGAGCTTCAGAATGCGATGCACCAGCGTCATGCGACCCGAAGGCAGCGTGGATGGCGCCGCGAGCGGCAGATTGCGAAAAGCCTCGCCAAAGCAGCCGGCCAGATCGCCGCCTCGCAGCGCACTGAGCTGCGCATCGGAATACGATTCAATCCCCATCGGCACGAGATCCCGCCAGTCCGCTGCCCGCTTGCCTGCCACGGGGCGTTTGTCAATCGAGGTCTGCACGATGCCCTTTCCCGCCGCAAGCTCCCCTTCGGTAAAGAATCCCGCGCACCCCTTCTGCATCGTGAGGAACGGCTTGCCATCCACTGTCGCATCAAAGTGGAAGCGGAAAAGGTGCGTCTCACCCTGGCGGAAGAAATGCTCGATCACAATGTCATAAACAATCGTCTTGCCCGGCGTCGGCAGCGGCCCGTGGAACGTGACAACCGCATCGAGAAGCCGGTAAACGGCCCGGCCCTTGGTGATCGAGTCGATGCCGAGATAGCCGGAAAGAAACAGATCCGCCTGTCCCGCTTCAACGGCAATGCACGTTGGAATCCGGTTCCCGTCGAGATACCACGCGCCAGGATGGACCTCGTGCTCCGTGACCACGCGGCCATGCGTCATGGAATTCGGTTCGCCTTCAATTAAAACGATTCGGTCCACCAGCATCAGAGGCTCGTCAGGCAGGCGAACGCGCGTGGGATAACCATCCGCGTGAGCGAACGCCGGGCCCAGAACCTTGCCGATGGATCCAATCGCGAATTCCATGCACATCGAACGATCGAGCGCGACGCTGCGCTGCGGCTGAACCGGTTCCGCTGGCGGTGCCTCCAACAAAGCGGTTCCCGCCGAAGCAAGTAGCGACATCTGGAACGAGAGGGCGTTCGCCATCGCCCGACTGTTGTTCTCCGAGAGGCGGAGGAACGTCTCCTGCGTTGCCGCATGGGCACGCTGCGAAGCGACCATCTGATCCATGAGCGGAGGAACATCGAGGATGGCGATTCCAGGAGATGCCGTCGCCGGAACGGGCGAGGTTCGCGCATTGCTCCGGGCGGGAGCGGATGTCCTCGGCGGCTCGGGAATCTCGAACGGATCGCCGCCAGTCCGCACCGTGATGTTTCGCACGGCCGCCGGTGCCTCCCCGGCCCCGCTCTGGTAAAGAATCGCCGGATCGACCGCCACACCCTCAGCAATGAGATGTGCCAGCAGACGAAGCAGCACACCCACGCCGGGCTGCCCCGCAATGCACACCGACCGGGCAATGTGCGGCTCCTTCTCCAGAATCTGATCGATCATGCGCGTGCACGAAGCGCCGGGACCCACCTCAATGAAGAGACGCACCCCGTCAGCATATGCCGCGCGAATAACCTTCGTGAAATCGAATGGCGCAACGGCCTGACGAACGATCGAGTCCGCCGCCGATTCCCGCGTCACTTCATAGGCACGACCCAGCGCACCACTGTAAAAAGCAACGTTTTCCGGTGGCGTCGCTTCGAGCAGATGCAGGTCGCGATATGCCCCGGCAATATGCTGCGCGACCTCGCAATGCACTGTCGTCACGCCCTGGATGGGATGAAGAATGCATCGCAGATCACGCACGAGCGCATCCACGCCCGCCCGATCCCCGCCAATCACACATTCGCGCGGCGTGTTGACGATCAGCAGATAAACACGCTGCCGTCCCGCAAGGGCCCTCTGCACTTCTTCCGCCGGGCGATTCACCACGCCGACGATCCAATCAACCGGTTCATCCGGCGACAGATTCCACGCCGCACGTGCCGCCGCGAACTCGCCCGTGAGATCGCGGGTAAAAAGCGTCGACGACTGCATCCGCACAAACATTTCGTCGCGCTGCGTCCAGGTTCTCGTCGAGAAAAGGCCCGTCGATTCGCCAAGGCTGTATCCGATCACAGCATTCGGTGTAAGTGCAAACTGGGCGAGCAGATCGGTGACGAATGCGCCAAGCGACACTTGCGCGAAGATGGTGTCGCGCACCGAAAGCGGCCCGGCGCTTTCGCGCCACAAACGGCCGCCGGCGAATTGAGCCGCAAGCCGCTCGCTTTCCTTCTCCTGCCGATGAAGAACCTGCGGGAAATGCACAGCCAGATCGCGCCCCATTCCGGGGAACTGATTTCCGGAACCGGGGTAGACAAAGGCAATCTTCCCCGGGGACCCCAGCGGCTGAGGCGTGAAAAACACGCGGTCGCCGGAGATCGGCCGGTTGGCGCTCACCGCCTCCCGCGCTTGCGCAATCAGCTCGCGCAGCCGATCGCCGGATTGCGCGACCAATGCGACGACAAGCGAGCCCGCTCCTGCGCGATTCTCATGGAACCAACTGTGAGCCGCCCGAGCGATGGAGTGCGAGTCACGCGAACAGAATACATCGAGCGATTCGAGTCGTTGCAGCAACTGATCGCGATCGTGCCCCCGCACCGTAAAGAGAAATTCCGACGCCTGGTACGCAGCACCGATCGATTCCGATTCCGCCGACGTCAGCAACACATGCATGCTGCTCCCATCAATGCTAAGCGCGCTCACGCCCGCCTGCCGTGGCCCATTCGCTCGATCGTACAGCCAGTACTGCGGCGCCGTCGGCACGACCGTATTCGCCGCCACCTGAAGTCCCCCGCGCGAAGGCGGAATCGTCTCATGATGCAGCGCCAGCGCCGCCTTGATGACCGCCGCAATACCCGCCGCCGCACCCGCATGACCGATGTCCCGCTTACAAGACCCCATCGCAATCACTCCCGGCTGTCGCGCCGCGATCCACCCAACACCCGCGCTTTCCGCCGCATCTTCCCGAGCGTTGCCGCCATCGTGCAGTTCCACATACCCCAACGACTGGCCTTTCCCCGCCGAATCCGCAACCGCCCGCTCCATGGCGAGCCCATAATCAGCATCACCCGCGCTCCCCATCCCATCGATCACTGCATAAACCCGATCCCCATCACGCTCCGCATCTGAATGCCGCTTCAACACCAGCGCCCCCGCCCCCTCGCCAATCAGCGCATCCGCCGCAAACCGCCGCCCCGCATCATGCCCCAGCACCGCCCGAATGTCCCCCGCCAGATCCACCGCTCCGACCAGCGCAACCTTGATCTCACCACGCTGCAGCGCCCGCACGCCGACCTGCAGCGCGCTCAGACTTGACGTTTCCTCGCTCGAAACCGTGAAGCTCGGCCCCCCAATGTGAAACGCCCGCGCCACGCGGCTCGCCACAATCCCGCCCAGCGCCCCCATCGTGTGATTCGCATTCAACGCCGGCCCCGCCGCCGCGCGAAGCTCTCCGATCCACCGCTCCATCTCCTCCGCCGTCAGCTCCAACCCCAGCTCCCGCGCCCAGAGCTTCGCCTTTTCCTGAAGCAACCACCGGAACCGGAAATTCGTCGTGTTGAGATCCAATCCGATGCCGATGAACACCCCCGTATCCAGCCTCTCCCCGGTCACCGCATCAATCCCCGCATCCTCCAGCGCATCTGCCGCCACCTGCAGCATCAGCAATTGCTGCGGCAGCATCTCCGCAAGCTCCGCCGGCGGTGTGCGAAAACGCCCCAGCGGAATGTTCACTTCATCCACAAAAAAGCCGGAGAATCGTTCCGCTTCCGCCGAACCCCACCATCGCCGCGGACGCGAGGGCATCATCGCATCGCCGCCAAAAACACGCTCCCGAAACGCCCCCAGCGACCGCCACGGCCCGAAGTGCGCACCCATTCCAACAATCGCCACCGCCTCCGCACGTTGCGAGCTCCGCGCCGGCAATCTCGAAGCCGCACTCAACCCCTCCCATTCTTCAATCAGCACATGCGCATTGATCCCGCCAAAGCCAAACCCGCTGATCGCCGCCCGCCGCGGACGATCTCCCTCCCGCCGCCATTCCCCCGCCTCGCGCAGCACCTCGAAAGGACTGCCATCCAAACCAATCCGCGCCCCGGCCGCCCTGAAGTTTGCCGTCGGCGGAAGCGTCCGCTCACGCATCGCCAGCAGCACCTTGATCAACCCCGCCGCCCCGGCCGCCGTCAGCAGATGCCCCACGTTGCTCTTCACCGATCCAATCACGCACTTCTTCGCCGGCGAAATCCCACGCCACAACTGCGTCAGACTCTCGAATTCCACCGCATCCCCCACCGGCGTCCCCGTCCCGTGGCACTCGATCAAATCCACATCCTCCGGCGACCACCCCGCCTCCCGATACGCATCGCGCATCGCCCGCAACTGCCCGGACGAATCCGGCTGCATCAGATTCCCCCCGATGTCATTCGACAGCCCAATCCCCGCAATCGTCGCATAAATCCGATCCCCATCCCGCAGCGCATCTTCCACCCGCTTGAGCGCCACGATGCCCGCCCCCTCTCCCACCACCAGCCCGTCCGCACCCGAATCAAACGGCGCACTCCGCCCGCTCGGCGACAGCGCATGCAGTTGTGAAAACCCCATCTGCGTGTACAAACAATCCGGCCGCGAAAGCCCGCCCGTCAGCATCAGATCCGCCCGCCCCGCCCGCAATTCCTCTGCCGCCAGTTTGAGCGCATACAGCGACGACGCACATGCCGCATCCAGTGTAAACGTCCCACCGCCGAGTCCCAGCGCCTTCGCCAGAATCCCCGCCGGAAGCCCCGCCACATACCGGTTCCGCCAGTCCGTCGAAATCCCGCCGGCCGCCACGCGCCGTCCCAGAACCTTCTCCTCAAACAGCGGCCCGAGAATCTCCTCCGTCATCGCCGATGATGCATCCGTCGGCAGCGCAATATTCCCGATGATCACCCCCACCCGCTTCAAATCCACGTCCTTCGTCACCGTGTCGCGCCACGCCGCCCGCCCCGCATGCAGCAACAGGTGGAACATCGGATCCAGCCCCGCGATCTCCTCGCGCGACACGCTCAGCCCGCTTACATCGCACTCAAATTCATCGATGAAACAGCCGCGCGTCGAGTACACCTTGTCCGCCGTCAGTTTCTGCGCATATACGTCTTCCGGCGCCAGCGGCCAGCGTCCGGCCGGAACCTCGCGCGACAGCGACCGCCCCGCCGCCACATGCGCCCAGAACTGCGCAACATTCATCGCACCGGGGAAAATGCCGCCGATCCCGACAATCGCGATGTCGTTCGAACCTTTCAACCTGGGCGTCTCCTGCTTGCTTCAATAGGGGTGGGGGCTCAGTCCGCCAACTGATTCAACGCGAACGATTCCTGCAGCGTTGCATCCATTACGCATTCGTACCCGTCCATCCGCGCGAGGAGGTTGCCGGCGTGATCCGTAAACTCGATCGCCGCCGTCGCCGAATGCTCCGACGCCTGCAGCACGCGGATGCCGATGCGCACCCCGCTCTGCGGAAACGCCCGCACAAACTGCCGGTAATTCCCCACCGCCGTCGGCAGCGACCCCACGCCGCGCGTCTCGAAGCACCACAGTATCATCAACTGAAACGCCGCATCAATCGCCAGCGGATCCGCAATCCACCCCGATCGCAGCGGCTGCTTCATCCAGGCCGCCGGCGAAGCCGCAGCCGCGATCTCCGCAACAATCCCCTCCTCCGACCATCCCGCCACCGACCTGATCGCCTGCAGCCCCTTCCCATGAAAGAGACGGCCATCGCTGTATATCGCATCTTTCCCCGAAGAATACGCCCGATTCGCCGCCGGCATCCCCGACGCCTTCCCGTGCGGCAGTTGCGACGCCAGCACAATCATTGCCCGCGCGTGCACCGTCCCACCGCTGCGCAATTCCGTTGACACAACCTCAAACCCGTCACAATGCACCGCCGGCGCCGTGAGCACTTGTACAGTCACGCTCCGCCCCCGCTCCAGCGTGATCCCCTTGAGCACGCGGAACTCCTCGAATCCATGAAACAGCAGCCCCGGATTCTCATGCATCGCACCGTGTGCCAGCCACTCCACCATCAGCGCCGCCGGCACCACCGCCTTCCCCTTGATCACGTGCGACTTGAGCACCGGATGCGACTCGATCGACACCTCGCGCTCAAATGCCACCGTGCTCAGCGCCGCATGATGTTTCGCGGCGCCGTTTGCTCTGCCGTTCGTCGACGCTCCATTCGAATGCCCCGCGCTCCCCAGCGGCCCCAGAATCAGAATCTCCACCGGACCGCCCGCCGGCGTCGACATCTCGCGCACCAGATAATCCGCCCCCGCCTGCAGCGGAATCAGACCCACCCCTTCGCTCTCAAACACGCGGCGCAATTGCGGCGTCACCATTCCGCCCTCCCACGGTCCCCAGTTCATGCTCAGCACCCGGCACTTCGGACGCTGATGCGCCTCCTGCTGCGCCAGCTTGTTCAGCACCTCGTTCGCCGCCGCATACGCCACCTGCCCCTTGCGCCCAAACCGCCCCGTCGTCGACGAAAACGCCACAATCACCTTCAAATCGTCGTTCTTCACCGCCTGCAGCAGCGAATTGAATCCGCCCACCTTCGTCGAGAAGACCTCATCAAACTGCTCCGGCGTCTTGTGCTCGATCAGCCGATCCTGCAGCACGCCCGCCCCATGAATAATCCCACGGATTGGGCCAACATTCTTCCGCGCATCGTTAATCGCATCGCTCACGGCCGCCGCATCACGCACGTCCAGTGAACGGTAAATCACCTTTGCCCCCGCCGCCTCAATCTGACTGAGCGTCGCGCGCACCTCCCGGTCTGCCATCACACGCCGGTACTGTTCCTCCACCGCCCGCGGCGTCGCCGATCCCTTCAGATGCGACGCAATCGCCTTCTTGATTTCCGCCTCACTGCTCAACCCTGCAAGCCACGCGTCTTCCACGCCCGGTGCCGCACTCCGCCCCAGCAGCAGCAGTTTGCACTGATACTCCTTCGCCAGCGCAATCGACACCGCCGCCGTCACCCCGCGCGCCCCGCCCGTCACCACCACCACATCATCAGCCGTCAGCGATGTCTTCCCCACTTCCCCGTTCAACGATTTCCGCACCAGCCGCGTCTCGCACAGCCCGCTGCTCGAAATCCCGACTTCCGTCGGCCCCTTCAGAAGCAGCTCCTCGGCAATCAGCTCCGCCAGCGCCGCCGCATCGTGATGATCGTGTGAAATGTCCAGCGACTTGCACGCCACCTCCGGCCATTCATGCGACGCCGTCTTCACCAGCCCCGCAAGCCCGCCCGTCAACGGATTACGCGGCGTATGCCCGTTCAATCCAAACGATCCATCCAGCGACGAAGCGCTCGCCAGAAACGCCGCACCGCGCTGCCCCGCCTCCCGCAGCTTCGGCCCCGCCCGCTGAATCATTTCAAACGCATGACGAATAAAATCTGCCGACGGATTCTGCGGCGCCACAATCAGCAAACCCGCGATCGCCGCCGACGTTGGTGCCGCGGTGATCGGAACCACTTTCGCATCAAATTTCCGGACATTCAGCGCGGCACAGATACGCCCCGCCAGTCCAGCGCCGTCATCTGTGATCCACAACTGCGCACTCGCCGCAATCGCAAGCCGTTCACGTTCCAAAGAACCATTCAGCGGCACTACCGTCAGCACCTGCCGATCGAGCACGTCCTTCTTCGCATGCCCGTTCCCATTGTTGTGCCCATTCGAGTGTGTAGCCGCAACGGGTGCCGGCATCGGCGGCGTAGCTGCCTTCGCGGCCGCCGGACTCTCCATCCCGCCCTGCAGAAACGCCACAATCTGCCGCAACGTCTGCAATCGGCCGAGATCCTCCGGCTTCACCACCGGCGCCTCCGGCAACTGCGTCTGCAGCGCCGACAGAATCTCCACCCGCTTGATCGAGTCAATCCCCAGATCCGCATCCAGGCTCATATCCAGCTCAAGCATCTCCACCGGATACCCTGTCTTCTCTGCCACCACCTCCAGCAGCACCTTCTCCACCTCACCCCCGTTTGGCCCCGGCTCTCCAGCCGGGGTGTCCGCCACCGCCGAAGCCCCAAGAAACGCCACAATCTGCCGCAACGTCTGCAATCGCCCCAGATCCTCCGGCTTCACCACCGGCGCCTCCGGCAACTGCGTCTGCAGCGCCGAAAGAATCTCCACACGCTTGATCGAATCAATCCCCAGATCCGCATCCAGGCTCATATCCAGCTCAAGCATCTCCACCGGATACCCCGTCTTCTCCGCCACCACCTCCAGCAACACCTTCTCCACCTCCCCGTTTAGCCCCGGCCCTCGGGCCGGGGAGCCCGCCACATCTGGCGCATCCACTGCAATTGCCCCCAAAGAATGAAAGCCGTTCCCATTTTCACTCTTCGATTCACTCGCATTCCACTGCGGCGCAGGCGCAATTACCGCCGGCTCACTCCCACGCACCACAACCTCTTCGTGGACCTTCGTGCTCTTCGTGACTTCGTGTTTAACCGCCGTCACGGTGGGGGGGGGAAGCACCGGCGCCGAAACCCCGCACGCACTCCCCAGCAGCATCATCTGCTGCTCCATCAACTGATGCAGCGTCCGCTGCGCCGCCTCCTGCCCCTGCAGATACTGCTGATGCACCAGCGCCGTCTGCTCCTGCATCTTCTGCAGCGACAGAATGCTCTGCTGCGTCGCCTGGAGCGCCTGCACCAGCGCCGGCGAACCTGCGGTGGGGGAGGCAATAGGAGTGATAGCCGGCGCCACATGCGCCGACCCATTTGAACCAGTGTTGCTCACAACAAACCCTTGCGAAGTGGTATTTCTCAAACCCAATGGAGCGGATCCTTCCTGCTGATGCTGCGGCACCTCCGCGCGCTCCGCGGAAATCGCACGAGTGGACTCAATTTTCTTCCGCGCTGCCGCCGCCGGCCGCGGTTTCACATAATTCGCGCCGGTCAGACGCACCGTCATCGCCGGCTTCTTCGTCTCCCCGCGCGGCTGCCTCGAAAATTCCTCATCCCACCGAGTCAATTCCACGCGATGCCCCAGCGCCGCCAGATGCCCCACCGCGCACGCCAGGTCAAACAGCCCCGACCTCTTCCCGCCTGACGCGTCAACCGCAATCGCATGATGCTCCCGCCCGCCCAGGATCGCCCGCACCAGCCCCGAAAGCTTACCACCCGGCCCCACCTCCACAAACGTCCTCACCCCGTTCCCATACATTCGTTCCACCTGCGCCACAAACTCCACCGGCCGCGCCAATTGCGACGCCAGCAGCTCCCGCGCCTCACCCTCTTCCGCCGGATACACATCCCCTGTCGCGTTCGCAAACACCGGGATATCCCCCGCCGCAAACGCAATCCCCTTCAACGCCGCCCCAAATGGCCCCTCCGCACCCGCCACCAGCGGACTGTGAAACGCCGCCGACACCGGCAACTTCCGCGCCCGCACCCCGCGCCCCTCCAATATCTTTGCCGCCCGCTCAATCTCCCCGGTCCGCCCCGACAACACCGCCTGCTCCGGCGAATTCTTGTTCGCCACGATCAGCTCCAGCTTCTCGCCCGCCACGAACTTCTTCACATCCTCCAGCGGCATCATCACTGCCAGCATCCCCCCCGCATCCGCCCCGCCCGCCACATCCGCCATCGCCTTCCCGCGCGCACACGCAATCCGGTGCAGCCCTGCCGCATCAATCCGTCCCGCCGCCCACAATGCCACCACTTCCCCAAAACTATGCCCGCCCACCGCCTCCGCCTTTACCCCAAAATGACGCAGAATCTCCCACGTCCCCGCATTCACCGCCCCCAGTGCCGGCTGCGCCACCCGCGTATCCGCCAGCAGCTTCTCATTCGCCGCCCGCGCCGCATCCGTAAACACCGGCACCGGATAAATCCGATCGCTCAACCGCTCCCCATGCTCCGCCTTCCCAAACGCGGCATTCCCCGCCTCCAGAACATCCAGCATCTGCGGGAACGCACACGCCAGATCCCGCATCATCCCCACATACTGCGACCCCTGCCCCGGAAAGAGAACAGCCAATCTCCCCGGTTTTCCCGCGCCAAAGTACACACCGTCGGGAGTGCTCCACGTCGCGAGCTCCGGATGTTGCTTGAGCATCTGCGTGCCGCTCTTCAGCAATTTCGCCAGATCCGAGTGCTGCTTCTGAACGACAACGACCAGCCGGCAGGCCGCATCGGCGCGGAAATCCGCCCGCGTCTGCGCTGCGGTTTCGCGCAACTGCTTCCACGATTGCCCCGCCTCCAATTCCGCCATCTTCCCCGCCAACTCCTCCCGCGTCCCCGCCGACCACGCCAACACCTGCACCGAGTCATCCCAATCCACTCCCAGCTTTTCCGCCCGCGCCTCCTCCAGCACGCAATGGAAATTGCTCCCGCCAAAACCGAACGCGCTCACCCCCGCGCGCCGCGGATGCTCGCTCCGACCCACCCACGGCCGCTTCTCCGTGTTCACATACAACGCCGACGCCCCTTCCAGATTCTCCAATGGCCGATCCACCTTGATCGTCGGCGGCAACACCTTCTGCTCCAGCGCCAGCGCCGCCTTGATCAACCCCGCAATCCCCGCCGCCGCCTTCGTGTGCCCCACCATCGATTTCACCGACCCCAGCGCACACCAGGTACCCTCCTGTTTCGCCGCGCGATACACCTGATCGAGCGCCTTCGCCTCGACCGCATCGCCAACCTTTGTCCCCGTCCCATGCGCTTCCACCAGCTCAATCGTCGCCGGCGAAATCCCCGCCTGTCCATACGCCGACAGCAGGCACTTCACCTGCCCGGCGCTGCTCGGCGCGTACACCGCGTTCCCCTTCCCATCGCTCGAAGATCCAATGCTCCGGATCACCGCGTGAATCCTGTCGCCATCGCGCTGCGCATCGGCGAGCCGCTTCAAAACTACGACGCCGAGTCCTTCGCCGAGGATCGTGCCGTCTCCGCCGGCCGCGAACGGCCGGCTGCTTCCCGTCGGCGAGAGCGCCGGCGTTTTGCTGAAGCACATGTACATGAAGATGTCGTTGAACGTATCGATCCCCCCCGTGATCGCCATGTCCGACCGCCCGGCATACAGCTCCATCGCCGCCATGTGCAGCGCCCCGAGCGAACTCGCGCACGCCGCATCCACCACGCAATTCGTGCCGCCCACATCAAAACGATTCGCGATCCGCCCCGCCGCCACATTCCCGAGCAATCCCGGAAACGAATTCTCCTGCCACGGCACGTACGAATCCGCGATGCGCTTCACCACCTCATCCGCCACACTCTTCTCCACCCCCGACTCCTCGAGCGCCTTGCGCCACTTCGGATGCCCCAGCCGGGCCCCCAGCGGAATCACCATCTCCAGCGCCCCCGTCACGCCGAGAATCACGCTGCACCGGTCCCGATTAAACGCCCGCCCGTCGCCCGAATCCTTCCCCGTGGCATACCCCGCATCGCGCAATGCCTGCTGCGCCACGACCATCCCCAGGAGCTGCGTCGTATCGATCGCCTCCAGGTTGTTCGGCGCGATCCCAAACTCCAGCGGATTAAAATCCACGGGTTCCAGAAACGCCCCGCGCTTGGCATACGTCATGTCCGGCGCGGACGGGTCCCCATCAAAATAATCCTCCGCCTTCCAATGCGACGCCGGCACATCCGTCACCGCATCCACACCCCCCTTGATGTTCGCCCAGAACGCCTCCGTGCAATCCGATTTCGGAAACATGCACCCAATGCCGACAATCGCCAGCGCCGGGGGGGGCACTGGTGAACCGGGAACATCCACACTGCTCAAATCTTTCGCATCCATACTCAACGCAATTGTTCCTCAATATCCGTCGGCAAGACCGGGGCAACCCTGGCCAGTTCCGCATCCATTCGAACACCCTGGCTCCGCAACGCATTCAGCCGCGTCGTCACCGCCGCCCCATGCAGGAGATTCATCGCCACCACCCCGACGCGCCGATTGCCCGGCTCTTCCAGAAACGTCCCCTTCGTCCACTCGTTGAACGCGCCCATCGCAGGCCCGCACCAGACCTGGTAATCCACCACGCGCGACGCATCACCCGCATTGGCCCACCGCGAGGAAAGCCCCAGGTACCAGCGGAACACCAGCGCCATCTTGTGCTTCGGATCGCGCTCCGCCCGTTCGATGTGGGATGGATCAATTTCCCGGAAAAACGCCTTCGTCTTCTCCCAGATGCTCAGGAGCGGCTCGCGGAAAATCGTCTTCTCGACCGCCTCGCGCTCGCTCGGCGGAATCTCCTCAATGCTCCCGTATGCGCGATAGAGCTCATACAGCTTTGCCGCCCGCATCGGAAACATCGTTCCACGCTTGATCACCTGCAGCTTCACGCCCATTTCGAACATGTCCGCCGCCGGCGCCATGATCACGTCGGCCTGCTGCACCTGGGCGAGCATCCCTCGCACCTTGTCGCTCGACCCCGATTCGACGCACGCCTGGTTCACCGACCCCGTCACGATGTAGGCCGCCCCCATCGCAAACGCCGCCGCCGCTGCCGCGGGCGTCCCGATCCCGCCGCCCAAACCCACCCGCAGGGGCAGGTCATATTCAAACTGCTGCTGCAGGCGATCCCGCAGTGCGAGCATGGTCGGCAAGAGCGTCAGCGCCGGCCGATTGTCCGTATGCCCCGCCGAATCCGCCTCTGCGGTCAAATCCTGCGCCATGGGAATCCCCGCCGCCATATCCGCCTGCTCCGCCGTGATCTTGCCCATCGCCACCAGCTCGGTGAGCATCTTTGCCGGCGGGGGACTGAACCACTTTGTCGCCACCTCCACGCGCGAGACCTTTGCGATAATGCGATTCGGCGCCACGACTTCCCCATCCGCGCCGCGATGAATGCCGGTCACGCGATAGAGAACCGCAGGCAAAGTCAAATCGAGGAAGGCCGCCGCCTCCACCAGCCGCACCCGGCGCTGAAGATACAGCTCCACCACCCTCATCTCGTGGGACATCTCGTTCGGCGAATGAATCAGGTTAAAGCAAAAAGGGAGTTCCGGCAGCTCCCTCTGCAATCGATCGATCGCGGCGTCAATCTGCGGCAACCGTAGTCCAGCGGCGCCAAATGATCCGAGGCACCCTGCCCGCGCGGCGGCAATCACCACGTCGGTGGACGCAATGCCGTTGGCCATGGCACCGGTCATGCAGGCAAAGCGAATTCCGTGATCCGCACAGAAGGATGCATCCCCCAACTGCGAGACCCGCATCGCCGGCGCGTATGCAATGACCGGCAACCCATCCGCGGACTCCGGACCGAACGTCGCGGTGCCGCCGGTCCCGATTGCCCAGCCATCGTCCTGCTTGACCACAAACACTGGCAGCGACAAATCATGCAGCGCGCGGCGCATCGGCGCTGGCTCGGTGATCAGAGAATCACCGGTCCACCAACCTGAGACAGAAGTTGTGGGCGAGGCCGCAGCCCACGATGCGAATTGCGCAGAACTGTTCACAGGGACAACTCTTTTTACAATGCCGCATTTTCACGCCCTAGCGCCGCGAAGTCAACGCGGCACGCCGGACGTGCGAGCGTCACATTATGTGCTTTTTACACGAATTAAAACAGCGACTTCTCGAGGTTCGAGAAAGTTTGTGGCAGGTGGAGGGGCAGTTGCTTAAGATGCTGTTAAAGCCGCAATTGCGTGGGGGAGATGCTGGGTGATGTCGGAGGAGAGCAGGCCTGCGGCATTTTGGCCGAAGGCGGCGCGGGCCATATCTCCGGCGAGGCCATGCAGATGGGCGCCGAGGACGGCGGCGTCGAGGGGGGAGTGTTTCTGGCCGATGAGGGAGGCGATGATGCCGGTGAGGACATCGCCGGAGCCGGCGGTCGCCATTGCGGGATTGCCGGTGGTGTTGATTGCAAACCGTGTCCCATCCGTGATTACGGTGCGGTGGCCTTTGAGGACGACGATCGAGCCGGTGCCGCGGGCCAGGAGTTCGGCGAGGGGGGTGCGGTCGGGTTCGGCGGGGGTAGAAGCGGAAGCGGGGGCGCCTTCGTTCTGGGTATTTTCTGCGGTGGGTTCTTCGGGCATGTCCAAAACGATGCCGTCGGCTGTGGAGGGGGCGTCGTCTTCTTCGACGAGGGAGCGGACCTTTTTGGGGGTCGCTGGGCCGCCACCCCCGCCATTTGGCTCGTCTTTTCCGGTCGCGTCGGCCTCGATCCCCGTCGCACCCCCCGCCACCCCCCCCCCACCCCCGGGTACCAGCGCGACATTGGCGCCGCGCTTCATGACAGCCGAGACGAGGCGCATGTACTCACCCATGTGGGGGGTCATGACGATGTTTCCCCAGTTGCGGCGCTTGGGCCATTCGGAGGGTTCGAGGGCGGCGAGGACGTTGAGGGCATCGGCGTCGAAGACCATGGGTCCGGAGTGTCGTTCGACGAGTTCGAGGACGAGGCGTTTGACGGCGGCGGATGTGCCGAGGCCGGGGCCAACGGCGATGGCATCGTGTTCGTCGGCGAATTCGAGGAGGTCTTTGATTTTGGAGGAGGACCAGGGGAAGGCGGTGGCGTAGGGGCAGATGGAGAGGATGGCGGGGATGATCTCTTTGGGTGCGGCGATGCGGACGAGCCCGGAGCCTGCGCGCAGTGCGGCAAGGGCGACGAGGGCGGGCGCGCCGATCATGGTTTCGGAGCCGGCGATGACGAGGACTTTGCCGTAGTCTCCCTTGTGCGAGTCGAGCTTGCGCTGGGGGAGCGTGGGGAGGGACATCGTTTCCATGGGGGTAAAGTAAGGAAGGGGCGGTGCGGCGTCAATGGAGGGGGCGAAGTGTTTCCGCGCCGAGGGCACATTCCGGCGATGCCATCGCCGGCGTTATTTGCGGTCAGTGGGGTTGTTCGCGGTCGGCGTTGCGGAGGTTGGAGAGGAGTTCGGCGATTTTGTCGTGGACTTCTCCGGTGGCGGTGATGGTGAGGAGGCCGTGGAAGGATTGGATGGAGCCGCCGCTGCCGCCGTTGTCGAACCAGGTGGCGGGTTCGATGGTCTGGAGGATGACGAGTCGGAGTTTCTGGGTTTCGGATTCGGTGGCGTCGGCGGTGGGGTTCTCGGGCTGGGTGGTCGGGGTTCCAACGGTGGGTTTGGCGAGGAGGTCGCGGACGTTGTAAACGCGGATGATCTTGTCATCACTGCGTGCGCCAGGGCCCTTTGGGAGGGTGTCCCTGGTGGAGATGGTGAGGACGTTGTCGGAGAAATCGTAGCCGAGAGGTTGGTTGGTCTGGGCGAGGATGATGTCGAGGACTTTGTGGAGGGGGACATTTTTGACGTTGATGGTGACGGGGGTGTTCTTGTCAACGCCGGCGTTTTGCAGGGCCTGCCAGTTGATGACGAAGTTGAGGTTGGTGGTGTCGGCGAGGAAGGTGAGGGCTTTGTCGAGGGATTGGCCGTCGAGGCGGATTTCCTTGATGGGGGTGTTGAGAGCGTGGGCGGCTTCGTCGGAGAGAGGTGGCGACGGTGGGGCGGCGCCGGGATAACCCGGGGGGGGCATGGGTACTCCGAGATTGGCGCCGGGAGCGGCGGATTGCGCGGCGACGGAGACGGCGCTGGTGAGAGTTGCGGCGGCGATGATGAGGAGGAATGCGGTGGCGGGGAGTGAAACCCATGTGGGTGTGCGGCGGAAGGCGGCGATCATTTGGATTCTCCTTTTGAAGAAGGTTTTGTTGCCCTCCCCCGCGATGACGCCGACGGCGGCGGGGCAGGTGAGCCGGGTGGCGCCGTCGAAGAGTTTGAGGAGGGTTTTCCCGTAGGCGGGGGCGTTGCCGGCGGAGAGGAGGACGTGTTCATCGCAGGCGAGTTCGCGGTCTGCGCGGATGCGAGGCCAGAGGATCCAGGCGATGGGGTTGAACCAGTGGACGGCGGAGAGGAGTGCGAGCCAGTAGTTGATGAGGACGTCGTTGCGTTTGAGGTGGGCGCATTCGTGGAGGAAGACGAATTCCCATTCGGCGGGGGTGAGGAGTTCGAGGAGGGTGGCGGGGACGAGGAGGCGGGGGCGGAGCCAGCCGATGAGGGCGGGGGTGGTCGTTTCTTCGGAGGTGAGGAGGGGGATGTCGCGGGTGATGCCGATGGTTCGTTGTGCCCGGACGAGGCGGGCGGCGATTGCGGGGTGTTGCAGAGGCTTGGCGCGGCGGAGGATGGCGTGGACTTTGTGCATTGACACAGCGAGGCGCGTTGCAATTGTCGCCAGGCCGGCGATGTAGAGGGAGATCACCCAGTGCCACCATGCAGGTGCGGGCCGGGGTTCGAGCATCGGGGTGAGCGTCGGATGCGTGACGGTCATTGGGGCATCCACGGGCACCGCTTCCGGGAGATGGATGGTTTGACTGGTCATGGCGACAGGGGAGGCGGGGACCCAGTTGAAGATGCTGAGGCGGCTTTCGGGGAGGGCGAGGCCGCTGAGGCGGAGGAGGACGAGGAACCAGAGTGCGAAGCGCCAGCGGGCGGGGAGTTTTTTTCGGGTGAGGAATTGGAATGCGAGGACGATGAGGGCGAGTAAGGAGGCGTGCCAGGAGGCATCGAGGATGGCGGTGAGCAGTTGCGAGGGGATGTAGAGGTGGGTCATTTCTTCTCCTTCCCGTTGAGGAGTGCGCGGAGTTCCTTGAGTTCGTCGGGGGAGAGGCGGTCTTTGGCTTCGGAGAGGAAGTGGACGACGGCGGGGGCGGCGTTGCCGTCGAAGACGCGGGAGAGGAAGGAGCGGGATTCTTCGCGGACGACGGCATCGCGTGGGACCTTGGCGCGATAGAGGTAGGCGCCGACGGAGGGGGATTCGCGGGTTTCGACGGCGCCTTTTTTGACGAGGCGTGCGAGGAGCGTGCGGGCGGTGCGGTGGTGGATGTTGCGGTCGTTGGAGACGGGTTCGATGATGTCGGCGGCAGGGAGCCAGTCAGCGGGTCGGTCCCAGAGGACTTTCATGACATGCCATTCGGCGTCGGTGATGGCGGGGAGTGTCAGTTTGGGCATGGCGGGCTCCTTTACTACATCTGTAGTCATACATTACTACAGATGTAGTCACAAGGCAAGTAAAATATTTCGGAATTTTTCCGGGATGGTGGCGGCGGGGGGGTGGGGTATGATTGGGGGAAAGTGAGAGAGTAATCGTGGGGCGGCGTTGCGCGGGTTCGAGGAGAAGACCATGAGTGGACGGAAGGCACGTTGTCGCGGGTGGTTCGCCGGGGTGGTGGTGGCCGGTGTATTGGGATTGCAGGGCGTGCGGGCGGATGGGGATTTTGCGGCGTTGGAGCCGGCGAATACGACGACGGGGTACTTGGCGCGGCTGCTGATCAATGAGACGCCGTTCCCGGGGGAGCGGGCGTATGTGAGCGAGGAGGAGACCAAGACGGCGATGCTGCAGATTCTCTGGGTGCTCCATGGGCGAATTCATCTGATCCCGGCGGGGTACACGCAGCAGCAGGTTGCGGGGGTGCGGACGGACGACATTATCGTGGTGATCACGGGAGGCGGCGGGCGGCGGCAGTGCGAGGGGTTCTATGAGGATGCGGCGGGGCGGCCGCGGACGGAGCCGCGGGTGGAGGAGCGGATCAGATATTTGCTGGGGATTGCGAACAAGGGGAGCGGTCCGGGGCGATTCGCGCGGCTGCTGAATTATGGGCAGGGGTTGGCGCGAGCGTATGTGAAGGAAGGGATTCAGGGGGCGGACGCGTACGCGGATTTGATGTTCGTGGGGTCGATGCGGGTAACGGGGCATGCGTATTCGTGGATGACGAATGTGAACAATTATCATCCGGGGGGGAACTATGTGTTCATTCCGGATGAGGAGGATGGGGCATTTGGGGGAAATCGGTTCTTTACGTTGCGGAGGGATCCGAAATGAGTGTGCGGATGCGGTTGCGATTGGCATTGCTGGTGGGGATGGTGGGATTGGTCGGGTGCGAGGCGTCGCGGCCGGCGGCGCCGGTGGTGAAGGGGCCGGCGGCACCGGCGGAGTTGGTGGATCGGAAGTATTTGTTTGAGGTGGTGCGGTATCTGTATCGGTGGCACATGGATGAGGCGGAGGCGGAGAAGGCGCTGGAGGCGAAGGAGTTTGTGTTTTGGGTGAAGCGGGTGAATGTGAAGCTGGATGAGGGGGATCGAAGCGAGCTGGGGGAGATTTTTCTGCCGGACTTGGGGATGATCGTGCGGGTGAAGAAGGCGGATTATGAAGTGGCGGAGCTGGGGATCACGATCAGGAACGATCGGTTCAAGATCACGGAGGTGGAGCGGGTGGCGATGCCGGGGAAGGCGCCGGGGGATTGTGAGGTGGTGTCGGTGGATAAGCAGGGGATGATGGATTATTTATTTCAGACGCGGAACAAGCACGATTATGCGGATGCGGCGTTGGTGGAGCGGATGCGCCTGGCGGTGCGCAAGGTGGCGGCGGAGGAGGGGTTGTTGAAGACGGTTAAGCCGGGGGAGACGGTGGTGCATCTGGCGCCGTTGTCGCCGGTGTCGAATGAATGCTGGATTTTCTGGGAGGCGGGGCACAAGCTGTTCTATTTTTCGTCGGACATAGATTTGGTGAATCCGGCGGTGTGGGAACATGAGCAGTTGACGGCGCGGATTTATGATGTGAACGAGCAGGTGATTGTGGCGCCGAGCGAAGCGCCGGGGAGCAATCGGTTTCTGACGCGGAATGAGGTGGGGCGCGCATTGTATAATTGCATCGTTCTGGGGCAGCGGGTGATGGTGGTGGCGCAGGGGGAGGCGGGGGAGAAAAATGTGGGTGATGGGAGTGAGGATGGTCGAAAATAGGATGTAACTTAGAGGCGGTGACGAGCACTGAGGATTGAGGAGGGTTTGTCTGTTTTTGGAGCGGTGTGCAATGCGGTTTGCTCGTGTGATGGCGTTGATCGGGTTGATGGTGGCGGCGCGCGGGGCGGTGGGGGCGGCGTATGTGCCGGTGAATGGGCCGCGGGAGGTGGTGAGTCTGTTGGAGACGTGGCAGGACGAGAAGCGTGGGCGGGAGGTGCCGGTGCTGATTTGTTATCCGAAGGATCTGGGGGTGAATGGGGAGAAGACGCCGGTGATTGTGTTTTCGCATGGGCTGGGTGGATCGCGGGAGACGTATCGGACATATGGGGAGGTGTGGGGTCGGGCGGGATATGTGGTGATTTTTCCGCAGCATCACGGGTCGGATACGGCGGTGATCGGGCATGGGATGATCGAGATGATGGCGGGGAAGGGGGATTTGCAGCCGTTTTTGGAGCGGGTGGGAGATGTGCATTTTGTGATCGATCAGGTGGCGCGGATGAATGAGGGGAAGATGGAGGGGAAGGAGTACGGGGTGTTTGCGGGGCATTTGGATTTGGGCAGGATCGGGATGTCGGGGCATTCGTTCGGGGCGATCACGACGCAGGCGATTGTGGGGCAGCGTTACGGGCCTGCGGAGGGGATGGGTCTAGCGGATTCACGGGTGAAGGCGGGGATTGTGATGAGCGGGAGCGGGTCGAAGGAGTTGGACCAGGACAAGGCGTTTGAGTCGGTGAAGGTGCCGATGTTTTATTTGACGGGGACGGAGGACAAGCTGGGGATGATCGGCGGGGGGACGCGGCGGAGTCCGTTCGATCATTCGAAGGGAGGGGATGCGTATTTGCTGAATCTGACGGGGGGGAATCACATGACGTTTGCGCCGTTCGGGCGGGCGGCGGGGGATGCGAGCCGGCAGAAGTTTCAGCCGTTGATACAGGAGTTGACGACGGCGTTCTGGGATGCGTATCTGCGGGGGGATGCGAAGGCGAAGGGGTGGTTTGAGGGGGA
>Ga0335069_10000569_pt1 | contig 62097 bp, 57 predicted proteins | sample Lox_Sample_11_FD_206714 | JGI IMG/M metagenome (GOLD analysis project Ga0335069, IMG submission 206714) | Soil microbial communities from Loxahatchee National Wildlife Refuge, Florida, United States - Lox_Sample_1.1 | ecosystem: Environmental > Terrestrial > Soil > Wetlands | place: USA... | reverse complement strand
ACTGATCGTAGCCTTGGTGAGCCTTTACCTCACCAACTAGCTAATCAGACGCGGGCCGCTCTAATGGCGATAAATCTTTCCCCCGAAGGGCACATCCGGTATTAGCTCAAGTTTCCCTGAGTTGTTCCGAACCAAAAGGCACGTTCCCACGTGTTACTCACCCGTCCGCCACTAACCCCGAAGGGTCCGTTCGACTTGCATGTGTTAGGCCTGCCGCCAGCGTTCGCTCTGAGCCAGGATCAAACTCTCAGGTTGAGTTGACGTTCTGACTTCGTTTCCACAGGTCCGAAGACCGTGGGCGTTGTCTGCGTAGTCTATTGACGAGTTCCCATTCGATATCGATCCCGGCAAGCCGGAACCGTTATTTCATGGTGTCTTTCAAGAGACCGCATTTGTCAGCGTCAAGATGATCCCGAAGGATCATCGCCAGAGCGCCGCCGCCTGCGTTTCTCTTTCCAAATCAACGATGTCAAAGACCCGAACCGGCTTGGCCGGCCCCACCGTTTAGCGCCCGGTGTCGGCGGAGGCGGCTATCTAGTCGCCCCGGTTTTCCGTGTCAATCGGCCTTTTCAAGCTTTCTTCTCGAACCCGGCCGAGGCCGTTTTTGAGAACAAAAAATCACCCAGGGGCCCAGAGGGGCTTCCCTCGCAAGTCCTGTGCGATTCGATTGAGGTGGCGGAATATGACCAATCGGCGCCAAAAAATCAAGCTGAATTTCTAAGAACTTCAGCGAGATCGTCGTCGCCGGCGGGCAATCCCGTCGGAGGCGCGGTTTCTATGCGCTGAGCCTGGGCCTGTCAACGGTCTTCGACGAGAAAGTCGTCCAACCTGGCCCGCCCTTGCGACATTTCTGCAGGCCCCCTAATGCCTAAAGGGAAAGTAGGATGAGCCATGCTCTCGCAGAAAGTCCGCTATGGCCTTCGGGCCCTCGTCGAATTGGCCCGGGCTGGGCCCGAACAGCAGCTCACCGCCGCTGAATTGGCCGCACGGGCCGACGCCCCGCGCAAATTCCTGGAGGCGATTCTGCTGGAATTGTCGCGCAGGGGGCTGATTCTCAGTCGGCGGGGCAAGTTCGGCGGCTATGTCTTGGCCCGCCCTGCCCCGCAGATCAGCTTCGCCGACGTGATCCGGGTGATCGACGGGCCTTTGGCGCTGGCGCCCTGCGTCAGCCAGACCGCCTTCCGCAAATGCGACGACTGCCCCGATCTCGACACCTGCGCGCTGCGCCCGGCCCTGCGCCAGGCGCGCGACGCGACCGCCGCCATTTTGGAAGGCTACAGCCTGCAGCACGCCGTGGACGATTCGAGCGGCGCCCGCACCGAGGCGATTCTCAGCCTCGGCGCGTGAACGCCCGAGGGCCCGGCCCTCAGCCTTGCGTAATGTAGGCCTTCAGCCCCTCGGCCTCGGCCTCCGCTTCGGCGATCTTGGCCTTGACCAGGTCGCCGATCGACACCACCCCCATCAAATGACCGTTGTGGCACACCGGCAGGTGGCGGATGCGGCGGTCGGTCATGCGAGACAGCAAGGTGTCCACCGTCTCGCGGGGCTCGGCATAGATGATGCCGCGACTCATGAAGCTTTGCACCGGCGAGGACAGGGCCCGCGCGCCGGCGCCGGCCACGGCGCGGACGATGTCGCGCTCGGAGATGATGCCGGTCACCTGGCCCTTGTCGTCCATCACCACCATGGCGCCGATGCGGTGTTCGGCGAGTTGCTGCGCGGCCGCGGCCAAGGTCTCGTGCGGCGAACAGGAGAACACCTGCGCGCCTTTGCCGTTCAAAATCTGGGAAACAAGCATACCAAGTTCCTCCTGAGATTTTTGTTATTTGAGGCAGTCTGCACCCATCCGGCCGCATTGGAAACGGTCTTGGCGACCCTAGGCGGGGCGCACTCAGATCAACTCTTCAGGCGCTTGGTCGCGCGAGGGCTGGCGGGGCCCGAGCAGATGGGACCAGGGGCCGATCAGCAGCAGGCCGGCGGCGTAGCCGAACAGGTGCGCCTGCCAGGCGATCGGCGTGACGCCGAGGCCCGGCGCGAGGCCTGACAGGCCCATGGCCAGGTTGACCACGAGCCACGCCGCGGCCGAGCCGACAACGAATCGGCTGGCGAAGGGCGACAGCCGCGGCCTGTGCTCCATCAGGCGCGAGGCGGCCCCGAACAGGCCCGACACCGCGCCCGAGGCCCCTATGAGGACCGCCTGGCTGTGCGGACTGACGGCGGCGTAGCCGAGGCCAGCCAGCACGCCGCAGACGATATAAAACAGGGCGAAGGACGCCGCGCCCTTCACCCCCTTGCCCAGCAGCCGCGCCACCGGCGCGCCGAACGCCAGGGCCCCGGCCGCATTCATCCCGGCATGGGCCCATCCCCCATGCACGAACAGGCAGGTGACCAGGGTGAACGTCCGCCCCCGCCCCAGATCGCTCACTGCCAGGCCGAAAGCGCCCGCGGCTTGGTCGACGCTGGCGAAACACAAGGTCTGAACGAGATAGGAGCCGAGAATCACCGCGGCCAAGGCCCATGCGGGCCAGGGCCCCTTCAGCGGCGGCTCGTTGATTTCATTGGTCTCTCGCATCGATCGCCGCCTTGATCCGGAACCCGCGAACCCGATTGAATTCGCCGCTGCTCGCCCGCTCGTCCTGCATTTACGACCGGACCTATTAACCAATTCGCGATGTGTTGGGCCTAGGACTGGCCATGTGTCTTTTTGGGACGATCGTCACGGCGACCGTCGCTTGCGCCTGACGGAGTCGCCGATGGCCCCCTGCCCGACCTGGTTAGCCGTTCGGCGCTTGACCGCGTGCGGGGCCGCGGCCATCGCCTTGGGCCTGGCCGGCGCGGCCGACGCGCAGACAATGTCGGCCAGTTCCTCCACATATAATGCCGGCTATGGGCGAAGCGCGGGGTCGGAGAATCAGCCGATCAACGTGTCGATGCGCGACGCTAACGGCAATCTGGTGATCGCGGGCGGACAGGTCCTGTCGCCCACGGGCGGCAGCGTGTTCTCGACCTCGACCACCGGCGGGGCCGGATCGTCCGCCACCGGCGTGGGCGCGGGCGCGACCGCCATCGGCAACAACCTGACCGTGGTGACCACGGGCAATTACAACACCGTGATCGTCAATTCGCATCAAACCAACACCGGCCAGGTCACGGCCTCAAGCTCGGTCAGCGGGGGCGTCGGCAATGCCCAATAAGGGTTCGACCCTGTCGATTCTCCAGCGCGTCCCCGCCCTGGCCGCCGCCGGCGCCTTGGTCGTATCGGGCTGCGTTTCGCCCACCGCCGGGCCGGGCGGCCATTACGCAGCCCCGATCGGCAACGCGCCGGTCACCGCCAACCCAACCCCCTACTCCGCCGCCCTGGTATGCCTGGGCGAATACGCACGCCAGCGCGGCCTGGCCGCCCCGCGCATCGCGGTCGGGCGCATCGCCGACTACACCGGCAAAGAGGAATCCGACGGCTCGGGCCGCAAGCTGACCCAGGGCGCCTCGTTGATGGCGATGTCCGCCCTGGCCAAGGCCGGGGCCCCGCTGGTCGAGCGTTACGACACCAGCGTGTCTGAGCTGGAACTGAAATACGCCAACAACAAGCTGATCTCCGACCAGCCCGGTCCCGCGCCCCAGGCGCCGGTCGACTACCGCAAGATCCACGCCGGCCAGGTGCCGGGGTCGGATTTCTATCTGGTGGGCGGCATTACCGAGCTGAACTTCAACATCCGCTCCTCGGGCGCCCAGTTCGACGGCGCGCGCACCAGTGGCACGGGATTCGGCGGCACCCTTACGGGCAATCTGTTCGTGATGAACATCGGCCTGGACCTGCGCCTGGTGAACACCCGCTCGCTCGAAGTGGTCGACGTGATCTCATACCAGAAGCAGATCATCGGCCGGCAAGTGGGCGTGGGGCTGTTCGATGTGCTCGGCGGCAACACCTTCGACATCTCGGCCGGGGAAGGCGCCCTGGAGCCCTTGCAGCTCGGCGTGCGCGCCGTGATCGAGCGGGCGGTGCTGGAGATGATGGCCAATCTCTACGGCGCGCCGGGACCGCAGGTGTGCCTGCAGTCGGACCCGCTGGAGAGCACCACAGGCCTGACGGGCGGTTACACCCCGGCCTATAACAATGTGGACAGCAACAATGGTCAGACGCGCGACAATCCTTCTCGCTGGGACGTTAATCGCGACGGGGCTGTGGCCCGCGGCCGCTACTAGCCAGACCTTCCAGCAGAGTTCGGTCGACAACCAGCAGACCCAGAACGCCGACGTCACGTCCAACCAGACGCTGAACGTCGTCACGGCTGACCAGACCACCGAAACCACCTCGGGCGGCGCCAACGGCTATTCGGCTCAGGTGCAGTCGGGCTCGATGGACGTGCAGTCGGTGCAGACGTCAAACGCCAACGTCACCGCCAACGCAGTGCTCAACGTCGCCGACGGGGGCGCCGCAGGCTCGGCCGTGATCACCACCTCGGCGACCGGCAACACCGGCCAGAACGACAGTCTCGGGTACGCCGACCTGACCGGCCATCTGACGCAGACCACCGCGGCCGGCGCGACGGTAGACGCCGAAAGCCAGATCAACGCGACCAACGGCCTGGCCGCCGACATCAGCCACAGCGTACAGGCCCTGGGCAATTCGCAGGAGATCGCCACGGTCGGCGGCTCGGCCACAATGCAGTCGGACCAGACCAACCAGGCGATCGTCCAGGCCAATGGCGGGGCGGTGGTCAACTACACCGGCGCGGACACCTCGACCTTCTCGTCCGTGGCGATGGGGAACAACGTGACCGTCAACAACAGCGCGGGTGCGACCACGGCGGTCACGCTGAACCAGACCAACACGGGCCAGTACACTCAGGCGGCCCAGTTCGTGAACGCCGGCAACGGCCAGACCATCGCCGCCTCGTCGAACGCCATCGGCAACAACATCTCGGCCTACAACGAAAACAATCCGATGGGCGCGACGATCAATCAGACCAACACCGCTTTTATCCACGGCCAGACCGACGCGACCGCCTACGAGTTCGGCTCAGGCTCGGCCACCGCGAGCGGCGTCGGCAACTCGGTGGTGGCGGGCAACCTCAACGGGGATCTGACGCTGGACAACACTCAGAACAATTCCGGCGGCGGGGTCGAGGTGACCTCCAGCTTCAGCGGCACGGGCGGCCTGGGGTACGACGCGTCCTCCACGGCTATCGCCATGGGCAACGCGGTGACCGGCTACGCCTGTTCGACCTGCGCCAACCGTATGACCGTGACCAACCGGCAGAACAACAGCACAGCCGTGGCGGCAACCTCCACCGTAACCATGAATACCGCCAATCGTTCGGTTACCGGCGTGTCGACGGCGATCGGAAATACTGCGACATTCTACGTCAGCGAACCTGACAATTAGCCGCCTTGCATTCGCCCCATCCGCCAGCGACTGTGGTCCCGAGGGGCTAAAGTTCCACATCGCATTCTGGCAGGTCTATGGGATCCAGGATTTTCGCAGCGGCCTTCGGCGCCGTCGCCACCGCCGCAGTCTTGTGCGCCGCCGCCGCTCAGGCTGACGACGCGCGCCCGATCCGTCTGGCCCCCAACGCTTGGATCCAAACTCAATCCGACGTTAAGCCGGATCCGTCGATCCGCTTCGGCAGGCTGCCCAACGGCATGACCTACGCCTTGATGCACAACCAAACGCCTGTGGGCCAAGCCTCGTTCCGTCTTCGCATCGCCGCCGGCTCCTTGATGGAAACTGACGCCCAGCAGGGCTTGGCGCACTTCCTTGAACACATGGCGTTCAACGGCTCGACGCACGTGCCGACCGGCGAGATGGTCAAGATATTGGAACGTCACGGCCTGGCCTTCGGCGCGGACACCAACGCCTCGACCAGCTGGGGCGAAACCATCTATAAGCTCGACCTGCCCAAGACCGACGCCGACACCGTCGACACCGGCCTGATGCTTTTGCGCGAGATCGCCGGCGAACTGAAATTGCCGCAGGACGCCATGGACCGCGAGCGCGGCGTGGTGCTTTCGGAAGAACGGCTGGACGACAATCCCAACTATCACGCCTTCAAGAGCCGGCTGCAGTTCCTGCTGCAGGGCCAGAAGGCGGCCGAGCGCCTGCCCATCGGCCAGGTGGACGTAATCCGCACCGCGCCGCGCGCCGCGCTGGAGGACTTCTACGACAAGTACTATCGGCCAGACCGGGCCACGCTGGTGATGGTCGGCGACTTCGACGTCGACGCGATGGAGGCCAAGATCAAGGCCCGTTTCGGCGGCTGGACCAACCCCCATCCTGAAGGCGCCGATCCCGACGTGGGGACCTTGCAGCCGCGCAAGAGCGAGGCGCAGGTGATTGTCGAGCCGGGCGCGCCGCTGTCGATCGCGGTGGGCTGGAACCGCCCGAGCGACCGCGCGCCTGAAACCCTGGCCCGCGACCGGGCCGACGCCCTGGAGGACCTGGCGATATCGGTCCTCAACCGCCGCCTGGAGCGGATCAGCCGCGCCGCCGACGCTCCCTTCATCAGCGCCTCGGCCGACCAGGACGACCTGTTCGAGTCGGCCCGCTCGACCACCCTGCAGGTCGCGGCCCAGCCCGACAAATGGAAGGCCGCCCTGGCCGCCGCGGTGCGTGAGCAGCAGCGGCTGGTGGATTATGGCGTGCTCAAGAGCGAGTTGGACCGCGAGATCGAGGACGCCCGCACCACCCTGGCCGAGCGCGTCGCCGCCGCCCAGACCCGCAACACCCGCAGCCTCGCCAACGCCATTGTCGGTTCGCTCAGCGAACGCTCCGTGGTCCAGAGCCCAGCCCAGGAGCTCGCGCAATTCGATCAAACGGTGAAGACCATCACCGCCGACGAGGTCTCCGCCGCCGCCAAGAGCGCCTTCTCTGGCGCCGGCCCTCTTGTCTTCATGACCACGCCCCAGCCCGTCGATGGGGGCGCCCAGGTGCTCAAGGCCGCCTTCGACGCAGATCTGGCCGAGCCGGTGGTCGCGCCCACGGTGGTGGCCGGAAAGGCCTGGCCCTACGCCCAGTTCGGCGCCCCGGGCAAGATCGTTGAACGGCGCGAGATTCCCGAGTTCGGGGTAACCATGGTGCGTTTCGCCAACGGCGTGCGCCTGACCGTAAAGCCGACCGATTACCGACGCAGCGAGGTGCAGGTACAGATGCGCTTTGGTCACGGACGGCTGGACCTGTCCAAGGCGGCGCCCTCGGCGCTGTGGGCCGGTTCGTCGTTCGTGGAGGGCGGCCTGAAACAGCTGACCGCAGAAGACATCGACCAGACCCTCAACAACAAGGTGGTCGGCGCCAGCTTCGGCCTGGACGACGACGCCTTCGTGCTGTCCGGCGCGGCCAAGTCGAGCGATCTGGACACCCAGATGCAGCTGTTCGCCGCCTATGTGCGCGAGCCCGCCTTCCGCCCCGAAGCGTTCGAGCGGATGCGCGCCTATGGCATGACCTTGGACAGCCAGATGGAGGCCACGCCCGGCGGCGTGATGCACCGCGATCTGGCGCAGCTGCTGCACGGCGGCGACGCGCGCTGGGCCACGCCCAGCAACCAGACCATCGCCTCCAGCAAGATCGATGACCTGAGAACCCTGCTCACTCAACACCTCGACAAGGGGCCGATCGAGGTGGTGATGGTCGGCGATATCACCGCAGACCGCGCTATCGCCGCCACGGCCGCCACCCTCGGCGCGTTACAGCGCGATTCGACCCCGGCCGATATGCCCGCGCCGGCCAGCAAAGCCGTGCGCTTCCCCCAGCCCGCCGCCGAGCCGATCGTCGAACGGCACAAGGGGCGCTCCGACCAAGCCGAAGCCGCGATCGCGTGGCCCACCAACGACTTCTTCGCCGACATGCGCGAAGCGCGCGTCCTGACGGTGTTGGGCGAAGTCCTGCAGTTGCGCATGATCGACGACCTGCGCGTGGCTAAGGGCGACACCTATTCGCCGCATGCGGGCCTCAACACCTCTCAGATCTTCCCGGGCTACGGCTATCTGCTGGCCCAGGTCGAGACGCCGCCCGACCGTGTCGGCGTGTTCTTCACCGATCTCAACAAGATCTCCCAGGACCTTCGCGCCGCGCCCGTCTCCCAGGATGAACTGACCCGCGCCGTGCTGCCGCTGGTCGATCAGCTCAAGCAGGCGCGCCAGACCAACGCCTACTGGCTGGCCGCGTTGACCGACGCGCAGACCGATCCTCGCAAGCTGCAGGCCATTCGCACCCAGGTCGCGCACTATCAAAGCGTCACGGCCGAGGATCTGCAAAAGGCGGCGCAGAAGTACCTGGCGCCGGAGCGCGCGTGGAAGGTGGAGATCCTGCCAGAGGCCAACATCGCCGAGGGCGCCTCGCCCGCCGGCGGGGGCGAGAAAGCGTTGGCGGTAAAATAGCCGGGGTCAGTGGGCCACGCCGCCCACGCCGCCGTCGATGGTCATGCTTTCAAACCCGCCGCTGGAAGCGGTGCGGGTCTGCTCCTCGCGGTAGGCGGTGTAGGTCTCGGTGGTGATGATCTTGATGATCTTCACCCCGGCGCCAAAGCGGCGCAGCAGCGAGCGCTCGTTGCAGTCGCGCGCCGGCTTCTGAGCCATGCACTGCAGATAGCCAAGAGGCTGGCCGGGGGCGTGGGTCATCACCAAGGCCTCGCTCTTGTTGCAGGTGGTGGTCTGGCCCTGGGAGAAGTCGACCTTGCCCAGGTAGTCGGCCAGGGTCCACTGCATGCGCGTGCCCGCGATGCAGCGATAGACTTCACCGGCGTAAGACTCAGGCAGCTCGCGGTCCGGCGTGACCTGCGAGGCCGGGTGCGGAACGTCCTTGTCGTCCAGGCAGAAGGCCTGAATCACCACGATCCGCACCTTGCTGCGCGAGGCCTGATAGGCGCTGCGCTGGCTGGCGCCCGAGTCGACGTTCAGCGCCTGGATCGTGCCGCTCGAACCGCCACTCTCGAAAAAGCTAGAGCCGCCGCCCCCGCCGTAGTTGATGATGTTCGCCGCGGCGCTGCCGATGCCCGCGCCGGTTCCCGACCCCGACCCCGATCCGTAGCCAAAGCCAGAGCCATAGCCCGATCCGGACGCCGATCCCGTCGCGCTGGCCGAGGCGTTGACCTGGGCGCTGGCGCTGGCCTCGACGATCACCGAGGGGGCCACATAGACGTTCACGCCCGGAACGATGATGTTGTTGCCGCCCGACCCGCAGCACGGCTGTGTTGGGGGCGCAGGCGGCGTGGGCTGCTTGCAGCAGGCCGCGGGCGGCGCCGGCGTGCAACCGCAACCGGCGGCGAGCGCCGCGGCGGGCAGGCTCATCGCAAGCAGCGTCAAGCTCGCCGCGATCGCCCAAAGGCCCAGCAAACGCCTGTTCATGACCCGCCGCCTCCACGGACAACTACGAATTGGTCCACCCCTCCCGGAACGAGGCGCGGCGTCTTGGCCCGATTCTTCCCTGCTGAGGGCGAAAGGCAGGCCGGAATGTCCCATTCCAACACACAACGATTGACAGACTATTGGCAAAGCCGCCGATCCGCCGGCCTGGCGCCTCTGCGCGCCGACGTCGATCCGACTGATTTCGCCGATCTTCTGCCCCAGGTGTTCATCCTGGGACGGCTGGGCGCAGGCCGATATCGCTTCCGCCTGTCCGGGGGCTTGGTCGAGGCCCTCCACGGCGAGCATAGCCTGCGCGACGCCGACTTCATTTCGCTGTGGCGCGAGGGCGACCGAATCGGTCTTCAGACCGCGATGGAAGCGGCGTTGCGCCGCGGAGCCGCCCTGGTCGTCGATGCTCAGGGCGAGGCCGTCAACGGCCAGAGGGCCGACCTTGAGATCTTGCTGGCGCCGATGAGCACCAGCGCAGGCGAAGTGACGCGCTTTTTGGGCCTCGTCCAGCCGGTCACCTCGCTGTGGCCGCTGCGCGATCAGCCGGTGGGACCGCTTGGCGTTCGACTCGTGCGACTCGCTGTCGAGGACGAAGGTGCGGCGCGGACCTTGCCCCGACTGAAGCTGGCCGCCATGAACGGCCGGCGTCTGGCCTAGGCGATCACGGCCAGACCGGCGGCGTAGCGCTTCCAGTTGGCCACGTAGCGCTCGGCCGACCGCGTGAGGCCGGCGATTTCCGCGTCGCTCAGCGCGCGCACCACGCGTCCGGGCGCGCCCATCACCAGGCTTCCGTCAGGGATTTCCTTACCCTCGGTGATCAGGGCGCGGGCGCCGATCAGGCAGTTGCGCCCGATCCTTGCGCCATTCAACACCACTGCGCCAATGCCGATCAGGCTGTTTGACCCGATTTCGCACCCATGCAGCATGACCATGTGGCCCACGGTCACATCCGGGCCGATCGATAAAGGATAGCCCGGGTCGGCGTGAAGCACCGATCCATCCTGGATATTGGTGTTTTCGCCAATAGAGACGGCTTCCACGTCGCCGCGAACCACGGCGCCGAACCAAACGCTAGCGTTCTTCTTGATCGTTACGCGTCCAATCACACTCGCGCCTGGCGCGATCCAGTATTCGTCCGAACCCGGCAAATCCGGAGTATGACCATCCAGTGACAATATGCTCATCTTTATCGGGCCTTATTGGAACACTTCTACGGTTTAACGGTTCGGAAAGGACGTTAGCATAGTTTGAATGTGACGATTCGAGGGGGCTGGATGGCCGAACCGATCATCAGCGCAGACGGACCAAGCCCGCCGGGCCCACTTCGGCTACGCGTGGCGCCATCTGGATCCGCACCTGCGCGCACCCCCCTTCTTACCCAGTTTTACCCGAGGGCGAGCCATTGCGGTCTCGCCCTTTTTTCTTGGCCCCAACGGAGGTCCCTATGACCAAGCGTGCCCTGAAGCGTATGGTGCGGGAAGGTGAGTTCAACCCGGCGCAGTTCGACGACGACAATAAAATCCGTCGGCTGCCCATCGACCGGAACTGGTCGCCGCTCGGCGCCGCCGGCAACGCTGAAGACGGACGCGAACAGGGCTACCTCAAAACGATCAAAGCCAAATCGGAGGGGCAAGAGGCCCTGATGAAGGCGATCGACGAACGCAATCTGGTGATGGCGCTGGGTCCGGCCGGCACCGGCAAGACCTATCTGGCGATCGCCAAGGCGGTCGAGGCGCTGGAAGCGGGCAAAGTCGGGCGCATCGTCCTGTCGCGCCCGGCGGTGGAAGCGGGCGAATCGATCGGGTTCCTGCCCGGCGAGATGGAAGACAAGCTGGCTCCCTATCTGCGGCCGCTTTACGACGCGCTGTCCGACCGGCTGTCGATGAAGAGGGTGCGGGCCCTGATGGCCGAGGGCGCCATCGAGATCGCCCCGGTCGGGTTCATGCGGGGGCGCACGCTCAACAACGCCTTCGTGGTGATCGACGAGGCGCAGAACTGCACCTATGTCCAACTGAAGATGCTGCTGACGCGCCTGGGCTGGCACTCGACCATGGTGATCACGGGCGATCCGAACCAATCCGACCTCTTGCCCGGCGTCTCGGGCCTGGGCGACGTGGCCGACCGGCTGCAGAGCGTGGCCGGCATCTCGGTGGTGCGGCTGAAGGACGTGGACATCGTGCGCCACCCTCTGGTGGCCAGCATGCTCGGCGTGCTCTGAAGCGCCGAGCTGACTAAGCATTACGGAAGGCCCGGGTTCGCGCCCGGGCCTTTCTCGTTTTGGAGCCTAGTCCAGGTCTTCGCTGAGGATGGCCATCTCGAACAGAAACGAGCCGTCCTCGTCCTCGTCCTCATAGACCACGCCGATGAACTCATCGCCGATATAGACCTCGGCGGAGTCCTTCTGCTTGGGGCGAGGCTTCAGGAGGATCGCCGTATTGCCGAAGGTGCGCTTCAGGTGCGTTTCGATGCGCTTGGTGTCGGTGTCCTTCACGGGGCCCTCGGAGAGTCACGGCTGTTGCGCCGCGGCGGACCCTAGCGGCTTTCGTCCTTAGCGCAACGGAATTTGCCGGGCGGGCCGGATCGGTCGCCGCTAGATGACGTAGTCGTAGACCACGTCGGCCAGGGTGTGATCCATCGAGCGCGCGGGCTCGTTGCAGGTCGGGCAATTGACCAGGCGTGCGGGCACGCCCGCCGCCGTGCAGTGCGCGGGCACGGGCTTGAGCACCACCGAGCCGGAGGCGATCTTGGCGTACTCGCCGATCTCGATATTGCCCAGGACCTTGGCCCCGGCGCCGAGGAGCACGCCCCGGCCGATCTTGGGATGGCGGTCGCCGCGTTCGGCCCCGGTGCCGCCCAGCGTCACGCCGTGCAGCATCGACACCTCGTCGCCGACCACCGCGGTCTCGCCGATCACGATGCCGGTGCCGTGGTCGAGGAACACGCCTACGCCGATCCGGGCAGCCGGGTGGATATCGACCTGAAAAATCTCGGACATGCGGCTCTGCAGATACAACGCCAGGGTCTGGCGGCCCTTGCGCCACAGCCAGTGGGCCACGCGATAGGTCTGCAGCGCCTGGAATCCCTTGAAGAACAGGAACGGCTGCACATAGCTTTTGCACGCGGGATCGCGCTCGAACACCGCCTTCAGGTCTTCCTCGGCCTGGCGCACCAGATCGGGCTCGTCGGCGAAGGCGGCGTCGCAGAATTCGCGCGCGCTCATGGCGCGCAGTTCCTGGTCGCTCAGCTTGCGCGCCAGTTGATAGGACAGGGAATCGCCCAGGGTGTTGTGCGACAGGATCACCGCGTTGAGCAGCGAGGCCAGGTTCGGCTCGGCCTGGGCGGCGTCCTGCGCCTGGCGGCGCAGGGCGGCCCAAACGGGGGGCGCGGCGTGCTGCTCGACCAGTTCCAGACGTGTGCTCATCGAAGGCTCCAGGCCGTGGGCGCCCGCAAGGGGCCGCACCCTATATCACATCCGCGCGAAATCGGCTGCAGGACGCTTTTTCCATATGGGAGGTCCGGCGTCGATCGCCAGCCCCGCCCGCGCGTCCCAAGCAGTCCCTTGCCAAGCCCGCCAAGGCCGTTATCAACCACCGCGATTAGTCTAGGCTTTCGGCCTTAACGCCCCGTCAAACGAGCCCGCCATGACCTCCGTTCCCCCTGCCCCGCAATTTGGCCAGGCTTTGCCCTTTGGCTCGGCCTGCGCCGAAACCCTCGCTCTGCTGGCCACCCGCCGCTCGGCCACGCCCCAGTCGCTGGTCAAGCCGGCGCCCGAGGGCGCGCAACTGGACGAACTGCTGCGCATCGCCGCGCGGGTGCCCGACCACGGCAAGCTGATCCCCTGGCGCTTCATCGTGCTGGCGGGCGAGGCCAAGACCGAGTTCGCACGGCGGCTGGAGACTTTGGCAAAGGAACAGGCCAACCCCGAAAAAGCGGCCAAGGCCCTGGGCAAGCTGACCGCGCCGCCCCTGTGCGTGGCGGTGATCTCGCGGGTGGACGAGAGCGCCAGCATTCCGGCGTGGGAGCAGGAACTGTCGGCGGGCGCCTGCTGCATGACGCTGGTGCTGGCGGCTACCGCCATGGGCTACGGCGCTAACTGGATCACCGACTGGTACGGCTTCGACGCCCGCGCCCACGCCCTTTTGGGCATGACGCCCAAGGAACGCGTGGCCGGCTTCATCCTGTTGGGCACGCCGACTGAGGCCCCACTCGAGCGCGCCCGCCCGGACATGGCCGCGATCACCACGGTGTGGGGCGCTTAGGCCGACGGCGCTCCTGTGGCCGCTGATACCGAGGCCGCGTAGCGATCCCGCGACCTCCCCCAACCTTCTGGCCCTCGCCGCCGCCCCCAAGCGAAAACGGCCGCCGGGTTTCCCCGACGGCCGCTTGGGTCTCGACTTGGCGCTGGGGCCTACTCGAGGATCTTGGCCACCACGCCCGCGCCGACCGTGCGGCCGCCTTCGCGGATGGCGAAGCGCAGCTTCTCTTCCATCGCGATCGGGGTGATCAGCTCCACGTTCAGTTCGGCGTTGTCGCCCGGCATGATCATTTCCACGCCTTCCTTCAGGTGGATGATCCCCGTCACGTCCGTGGTGCGGAAGTAGAACTGCGGGCGGTAGTTGGTGAAGAACGGGGTGTGACGACCGCCCTCTTCCTTGGTCAGGATATAGGCCTCGGCCACGAACTTGGTGTGCGGCGTGATCGAGCCGGGCTTGCACAGCACCTGGCCGCGCTCGACGTCCTCACGCTTGGTGCCGCGCAGCAGCACGCCCACGTTGTCGCCCGCCTGGCCCTGGTCCAGCAGCTTGCGGAACATTTCTACGCCCGTGCAGGTGGTCTTCTGGTTGGCGCGCAGGCCGACGATCTCGACTTCCTCGCCCACCTTCACCACGCCGCGCTCGATCCGCCCCGTCACCACCGTGCCGCGGCCCGAGATCGAGAACACGTCTTCCACAGGCATCAGGAACGGAAGGTCCACCGGACGCTCCGGCTGCGGGATATAGGCGTCGACCTGGGTCATCAGCTCCAGGATCGCGTCTTCGCCGATGATCGGGTCGCGCCCTTCCACCGCCGCCAGCGCCGAGCCCTTGACGATCGGAATGTCGTCGCCCGGGAACTGGTAGCTCGACAGAAGCTCGCGCACTTCCATCTCCACCAGCTCCAGCAGCTCCTCGTCGTCGACCATGTCGACCTTGTTCAGGAACACCACCAGCGCCGGAACGCCGACCTGGCGCGCCAGCAGGATATGCTCGCGCGTCTGCGGCATCGGGCCGTCAGCCGCCGAAACCACCAGGATCGCGCCGTCCATCTGCGCCGCGCCCGTGATCATGTTCTTCACATAGTCCGCGTGTCCGGGGCAGTCCACGTGCGCATAGTGACGGTTCGCCGTCTCGTATTCCACGTGCGCCGTGTTGATCGTGATCCCGCGCGCCTTCTCTTCCGGAGCCGCGTCGATGTCCGCGTAGGCCATCGCCTTCGCGTTGCCAGCCTTCGCCAGCGTGATCGTGATCGCCGCCGTCAACGTCGTCTTGCCATGGTCAACGTGACCAATCGTGCCGATGTTGCAGTGCGGCTTGTTGCGTTCAAACTTTTCCTTGGCCATCGTCTAACCCTTCGCGTCGCTCGTGGCGTGGTTCTAAGTCTAAAGAAGATTTGGAGCGGGTAGCGGGAATCGAACCCGCATCCTCAGCTTGGAAGGCTGCTGCACTACCATTGTGCTATACCCGCCGTCGCCGAAAGCCGGCTGAGCGGGGTCGCCGCGATCTCCTCGTCTCAGGAGCCCTGCTTCGACCGGCGCGTGGTGGGGGAAGTAGGACTCGAACCTACGAAGGCTGTGCCAGCGGATTTACAGTCCGCCCCCTTTGCCGCTCGGGACATTCCCCCTCGCGCGCGCTCGAAGCTTCCGAAATCCTTCCGCATAGGCCCGCGCCGATGCTAGAGCGGCGCAGGTGAAAATGCCGAAGGCCCCGGGGGCCCCAAATTGGAGCGCGTCTTATAGTGTCCCCTCCCCGCGAACGCAACGACCGGTCCAAGCCTAACGCAAAGGCTTTTGACAAGCCGCGCGGCCATGGCTTTTCGGCCCCCCGCGACGGGGGCCCGGGTCAGCCGTCCCCGGAGCGCCACGGCGGCGCAAAGCCTGGCGCCAGAAGGCGCGGCGCGGAGATCAGCCACGACTGGGTGTGGGGTTGGCACGCGGTGCGCGCGGCCCTGGCCAATCCCGCCCGGGGCGGCCTGCGCCGGCTGGTGGTCAACGGCGCGCGCGCGCAGGAGATCGAATCGGAGGCCCTCGCCCGCGGCATCCGGCCCGAGCGGGTGGGCCCGGGCGACATCGGCGGAATGCTGCCCGCCGGCGCGGTGCACCAGGGCGTGGCCCTGCTGGCCGACCCGCCGGAGCCCACAGCCGTGGAGGATCTGATCGAGACCGGATCGGGCATGCTGGTCATGCTCGACCAGGTGACCGATCCGCAGAATGTCGGCGCGATCTTCCGCTCGGCCGCCGCGTTCGGGGCGCGCGGCGTGATCCTGCAGGACCGCCACGCCCCGACCCTATCGGGCGCCCTGGCCAAGGCGGCCGCCGGCGCGGTCGATCACCTGCCGCACGCCCGCGTGGTCAATCTGTCGCGCGCCCTGGAAAGCCTGGCCGAGGCCGGCTGGCGCGCCGTAGGCCTGGACGGCGGGGCGCGGGCCAACCTGGCCGAGGTGCTGGACAAGCGGCCCACGGTGCTTGTGCTGGGCTCGGAAGGCGACGGGCTGCGCCGCCTGGTCAGCGAGCACTGCGACGCCCTGGCGCGCATTCCCATGCCGGGGGGCGTGGAGAGCCTCAATGTATCGTCCGCCGCGGCGGTGGCGCTCTACGCGGTCCACCAGGCCCAGACCTGACTCGCCTGGGAGGCGACCGCGCGCTCGGCGCGGGCTTGTAACGCCTTGATTCTGGCTCGAACCCTGCTTGGGTCGGGTAGGATTGGCCGCAGCGCGCCGGGAGTCTGTCCCGGACTGGAACAGTCAGAGATGATGGCGTCGGTGCAAAAACCCCGTTGGTTCGCGGCCCTGTTGGCCGCGTCGGCCTGCGCGCTCTTGGCCGCGTGCAGCCCCTCCGAGCCCGAGCCTTCCGCTCCGCCGCCTCCGCCGCCAGCCCAGGCGCCGCCTCCGCCGCTCGCCGGCGGCTCCCCGCCCCCGCCCGCGTCCTACCCGCCCGCGCCCTATGACGGCTCGCAGGTGGTGACGATGAATCCGATCCCCAATCCGGAAGACCTGTCGCCCACCGACCGCGCCCGCATCTATGGGCCGGGCGCAGCCGGAGCCGCCGACCGGGGCGCGATCGAGATTCCGGGCGACCAGGGCGCGCAGGGGCCGGTCTATGCCGAGCCAGAGCGTCACCCCCGACGCCGTCATGTCCAATACGTGGTGCGTACAGTGCACGGCCGCCGCGTTGTGAAGCGGGTCCACAGCCTTCGAGCGCACGGGCCTCAGGCCCAGGGCCCTCATCCCGCCCTGACTCTGCCTGCTCGACACGCCCCGCATCATGCTCCGGCGGCGTCGACCGCGCCCGCCAAGCCCGTCGTCAAAGCCGCGCCCGCCCATACGGCGCCGGCCGGTCAAGCGCCGTCCGGTCCCCCATCCTCCAGCCAGCCAGCCGCCCCGGCCGTCGCGGCGCCCGCTACGTCGATCCCAGCGCCTTCGCCCGCCCCTGACGCCAGCGCGGGGCTGCGCCTGCCGTCGTTGGCGCACTTCATGGCTAAGCTGACGGGCCAGAGCGACCAGGCGCCGATCCAGGCCTCGGACCAGGCCTCCAGCCAAGGTTCGGATGAAAGCTCGGCCAGGTCCGATCAGGCCGGGGGCGCCGGCGTAGCCACCCCGCCGGCCAACGCCTCGGGCATGCCGGGCCTGAACCTCAGCCGGCGCGCGCAGATGGCGATCATGCTGGCGCTGCTGGCGGTGCTGATCCTGGCGCTGATCCGCCGCAACATCACCGCCCAGCACCGGGCCGCGCAAAAGCGCAAGGCGCAGCGGCCGCTGGACCTCGACAACCAGCCGCCTTCGGGACCGGACGCAGCCTAGCGCCGGATCAGCCGGCGCCGCCGAAGCGTTCGGTCCATTCGGCCACCTGGGCGTCCTCGACCTTGCGGAACAGCACCTCAGGCGCGCGCACCGGCCGGCCCGGCTCCAGGCGCGACAACTCCGCCGCCGCATCGGCGCTGGGCCACGATCCCGGATAGGCCTCGCCCACCGCTTCGGCGATCTTCTCCGCCGTGAACGGCAGGATAGGCCCGCACGCCCGGGCGAACAGGGCCACCAGATTGAGCCCGGTGCGCACGATCACCGCCGCTCGGGCGGGATCGGTCTTGATCGCCGTCCAGGGCGCGGCCTCCTGCAGGTACTGATTGCCCAGCACCCACAGCTCGCGCAGGGCCTGGGCCGACTTGCGCACCTCGATCGCATCCATCTGCTCGGTCAGTTCGGCCAGCTTGGCCGAGATGTCGGCGTAAAGCTTCAGCTCCAGGTCGCCGGGCCCGCCGCCGGCCGGAACCCGGCCTTCGAACTTATTCTCGCAGAACTTCAGGATGCGATTGACGAAGTTGCCCAGCACGTCGGCCAGATCGCGGTTCACGGCCGACTGGAACTGCTCCCAGGTGAAGGCGGTGTCGGAGCTTTCGGGCGTATTGGCGGTCAGGTACCAGCGCCAATAGTCGGCCGGCAGCAGCGCCAGGGCCTGGTCCATGAACACGCCACGTCCCTGCGAGGTCGAGAACTTGCCGCCGTACCAGTTGAGCCAGTTGAAGGCCTTGAGCGTGTCGACCATCTTCCACGGCTCGCCCGAGCCGATCAGGGTGGCCGGAAAGCTGACCGTGTGGAAGGCGACGTTGTCCTTGCCCATGAACTGGACATAGCGGGTCTCGTCGGCGCCGGCGTCAGTGCGCCACCAGGGGCGCCAGTCGCGCGCCAGGCCGTCCTCGGGGTTGTCGGCCCACTCCTGGGTGGCGGCGATGTATTCGATCGGCGCGTCGAACCAGACGTAGAACACCTTGTCTTCGAATCCCGGCCTGGGCAGGCCGCCGCGCGTGACCGGAACGCCCCAGGCCAGGTCGCGGGTGATGCCCCGGTCGATCAGCCCCTCGTCCAGGTGCTTGTAGGCGATCGAGCGCGGCAGGGCGGGCCAGTCGGCCTTGCCGTCGATCCAGCCGCGGATCTCGCCCTCAAGCTTGGTCTGCAGCAGATAGAGGTGGCGGGTCTGGCGCACCTCGATGTTGCGAGACCCGGAGATGGCCGAATAGGGCGCGATCAGGTCGGTCGGGTCGAGCAGCCGCCCGCAGTTGTCGCACTGGTCGCCGCGCGCGGGGGTGAAGCCGCAATGGGGGCAGGTCCCCTCGACGTAACGGTCGGGCAGGAAGCGGCGGTCGTCGACCGAATAGACCATCTTGTCGACGCGTTCCTCGATCAGACCCCGGTCCTCCAGCACCTCGGCGAAATGCTGGGTCAGGCGATGGTTCTGCGGCGAGGACGAGCGGCCGAACCAGTCCCACGACAGGCCGTACTGGCGGCCGATGGCGTGCTGGGCCTGATGCTGCTCGTCGCAATAGCTCGCCACGTCCTGGCCGGCGGCCGCGGCGGCCAGTTCGGCCGGGGTGCCATGTTCGTCGGTGGCGCAGATGTAGAGCACCTCGTGCCCCCGCGCCCGCTGGAAGCGCGCGTAGACGTCCGCCGGCAGCATCGATCCCGCCAGATTGCCCAGGTGCTTGACGCCATTGATGTACGGCAGGGCGGAGGTGATCAGGATACGGGCCATGTCGGCTTTCGGCTGGAGGCTCAGGGCCAGGGGAAGCGCCATATAAGCCGCCCCCGCGGGAATCTGAAGAACCAAGCCGCGCCGTGGAATTTTCCCGCCCGCTCGCCTAAGGTCCGGCAGCGGCTCAAGGCGGGCCGGCGGCGGGAGGGGCGAGCGTGTTCAAATCGGCGATCCATCTTGGCGGGCTCGGCGCGGCCCTGATCCTCTCGAGCGCGGCCTGGGCCCAGACGGCGGCGGCGCCCCAACCCATGCCCATGCCCGCGCCCCCGCCGCCCTTCACGCCGGCGGTGATCAAACCGGTCAAGCCCGGCCTGTTCATGATCCTGGGCAACGGCGGCAATTCGACCCTGCGCGTGGGCCAGGACGGCCTGATCCTGGTCGACACCAAGAACCCCGGCGATGTCCTCTACAATGACCTGCTGCGCGCGATCCAAAGCGTGTCCGCCCTGCCGGTGAAGGATGTGATCGTCACCCACGTGCACCAGGACCACGCGGGCAACACCGGCCGGTTCGAGGCCGCGGGCGTACCGGTGATCGCCAACGATGTGGAACAGCAGCTGGTGCGGACCTATGCCGTGGCCCCGGGGCAGGTGCGCTCGGCCGAGCCGACCATCACCTTCACCCGCCGCTACACGGTGACCATCCCCGGCGCCGTGGCCGAGGCCTATCACTTCAACGCCGCCCACACCGGCGGCGACACCATCGTCTATTTCCCTGATCTGAAGGTGGTCTGCTCGGGCGACGAGGTCTCGGCCAATCCCAACGTCGATTATCCGGACGGCGGCAGCATGCTGGGGTGGCAGAAGAACCTGGCCGAGATCGACAAGCTCGACTTCGACACCCTGATCCCGGGCCACGGCGACGCCCCGCTGACCCGCGCCCAGTTCGAGGATTATCGTCGGCGGGTCGATGCGGTGATCGAGGACGCCCGCGCCCTGGTCAAGGCCGGCGTGCCCAAGGACCAGATCGTGGCCAAGATTCCGTTCAAGGACCTGGGCTGGACCATCAATCCGGCGCAGTGGAACAACCCCGCGCGGCTGGACGCCTTCTACGCCGAGATGTCGCAATAACCCGCGGCGGCTGAGGCGCGCGGCTCCGCCGATGGCCGATCCCCCTTCCCCGCCCCCGCCGGGCGCCCGTCGGTCCGCCGCGCTCATGGCCCTGGCGGCGGCGGCGCTGTTCGGGTTCAGCACGCCGCTGTCCAAGCTGCTGATCGGCGACGGCGTCGAGCCTCTGATGCTGGCGGGGCTGCTTTATGTGGGATCGGCGCTGGGCCTGACCCTGATCCATGCCGCGCGCCGGCCGCTGCGCCTGGCGGCCGAGGCGCCGGTTCGCAAGGCCGACTGGCCGTGGCTGGCCCTGGTGATCGCCAGCGGCGGGGTGGCCGGGCCGGCGCTGCTGATGATCGGCCTGGCCGGCGCCTCGGCCAGCCTGGGGGCGCTGCTGCTCAACGTGGAGGGCGTGGCCACCATGGCCATCGCGTGGCTGGTGTTCCGCGAGCACGCCGACCGGCGGGTGCTGACGGGCGCCGCGGCGATCCTGGGCGGCGCCATGGTGCTGGCCTGGCCGGGGGGCGCGGTCGGCGCGGTCGGATGGCCGGCCCTGGCCATCGTCGGCGCCTGTCTCGCCTGGGCCATCGACAACAACCTGACCCGCAAGCTGTCCGGCGCCGATCCGGTTCAGCTGGGGGCGATCAAGGGCGTGACGGCGGGAGGGGTCAATCTGGCGCTGGCCCTGGCCCGGGGCGCGGCCTTGCCCAAGGCGGGCCTGGTCCTGGCCGCCATGACCGTCGGCGCCTTCGGCTATGGCGTGAGCGTGGTGCTGTTCATCCTGGCCCTGCGCGGCCTCGGCGCCGCGCGCACCAGCGCCTATTTCTCCTGCGCGCCGTTCCTGGGCGCGGCCCTGGCCCTGGCGCTGTTTCACGAGCCGGTCACCGTGCAACTCGTGCTGGCGGCGGCGCTGATGGGCGTGGGCGTATGGCTGCACCTGTCGGAACGGCACGATCACGAGCACAGGCACGAGGCCATGGCCCACGATCACCGGCATGTGCACGACGCCCATCACCAGCACCGCCACGGCCCGGACGACCCGCCGGGCGAGCCGCACGTGCACTGGCACCGCCACGAGCCCCTGCGCCACGCCCATCCGCACTATCCCGACCTGCACCACCGGCATGGGCATGATGGGCATGGGCGCGGGGACGGCCACACGCATCAGCGCGGCGAGAAAGAGCCCTAGTCCGGCGCAGCCTCGCCCCTGAGGCGGGCGAAGATCGCCGAGCCCGTCCAGGCGGCGGCGAACAGGCCCACGACCGCGAAGCCCAGGCCGCTGAAGTCGCCGCCCAGCGCCTGCACCGCGCTCCATACCCCCCCGGTCAGGCCAAGCTGGTCCCTGACCACGCCCAGCAGCTCGATCCCGCCGATCAGCACGGCCACGACCACCGCCAGGGCGGTGACGACCAGGTTGTAGTAGAGCCGGCGGGCCGGCCTGACCAATGCCCAGTCGTAGGCGCCGAGCATCAGCACCCCGTCGCTGGTGTCGATCAGGGTCATGCCCGCGGCGAACAGCGCCGGGAACACCATCAGCGTCCCCAGCGGCAAGCCCTTGGCGGCCTCGGCCTGCGACAGACCCAACAGCACGATCTCCGAAGCCGTGTCGAACCCCAGCCCGAACAGGACGCCCAGCGGGAACATGTGCCAGCTGTGGCTGATCAGGCCGAACGCCGGCCGCAGGATGCGCGCGGCCAGGCCCCGGCCCGCCAGCAGGCGCTCGACGTCCTCGCCGGCGTAGGCGCCGGTGCGCCTGAACCGGCCGAGCGCCTTACACACCCCGTCCAGCACGATCAGGTTCATGGCCGCGGCGAACACCAGGAACAGGCCCGACACCAAGGTCGAGGCCAGGCCGCCGACGGCCTTCAGCCGATCCAGATCGAGATGCTGGGCGGCGCCGAGGGCCGCGGCGGCGGCCAGGCCCACCACCGCCGAGTGGCCGCAGGCGAAGAACAGGCCCACGCCCACCGGCCGCTGGCCCGCGTTCATCAGCTTGCGCGTGACGTTGTCGATGGCGGCGATATGGTCGGCGTCGACCGCGTGGCGCAGGCCGAAAGCGTAGGCCAGAAGCGCCGTCGCCAGCAGCGCCGGCCGGCCGGCGAAGGCGGCCAGGGCCCAGATCCACATGGCGAGGTTAAAGCCGATCAGGCCGGCGTACACCGCCGCGATCCGCCCACCCGCGCCGCTGCCCAAGGCTTGCCTCATGCCCCTTCTTAAGCCGCGCGGAAGGCGTGCAAAGCCGGCCGGACACCGGCGCGCGCTCTAAAGCCGCCGGCGCCGGGTTTCCAGGCAGGGATGGGGGGTGCAAGGGTCTCAGGCGGCTCGAGGACTCGCAACTGGAATATATAACTGAAATATATAGTTTTCTTTGTTCGCTGAGCCAGACTTGCCCCCCAAAATGACCTCCAGGGCTGATTTTGCCCCCATTCCGCATATTTTCGAGTCAGCTAGATGGTAGCGGCCCTTTTGCGCCCGGGATTAGCCCCTCGGCTTAGACTTCCTTGGCCGCGATTTTGAGCGAGTTGGGGGCTGGCTGACCGCCCGGTCGAACCGCTCTCGCTTTCGCAGTTGCCCCTCCGCTACCTCCGCCAGCAGCGCCTTGATCTTCGGTGAGGTCAAGGCCGCCACAACCTCCTTCGGACGTTGATTGCCTGCAGACCTACCCCTGGCGAACGCTTCAGCCATCAGCTTTCTGATCGCCGCCTTGGAGGCATTACGTTCCTTCGGCTTCTTCCCGTCCCACCACTTGGGAGCCTCATGGGCCTCCGCCAAGAGCACGATGGTTCGGGTGGACTCAGGATCGAGAGGGGTGTCGTTGAACTTGCACACGGCGCTGCGTTACGGCGTGTCCGACGGGTCGGCGCTGGGAACTGCGGCCCCCTTGGGCAGCTGGCCGAGCGGAGTAGTTATGTTTTGGACTAGGCCGTTCTCGAACTCAATTGTCAAATTAGTCTGCCAACCATTGTCGTCGTTGGTCCAGGCGTAGGTCTCAAGGTCGCGGTCGCCTACGCGCATACTTGATGTCCGAACTCCCTTTGAGCCAATTATCCTCTGAACCTGCTCTAAGGGCATTCCAAGCTGAATTGCTTGAGCCTCTTGCGCGGTTACCACTGGCGCTGTTGCGCTGGCTGCAGCGGCTGCTGGCGTTGAGGCTGGACCGGCCGCAGGGCCAAACGCCGACATGTCGACTGGCGGTTGCGACAAAGTTGAGACGGGCACCGACCCTTTTCCGCTGATATACACAAGAGCGCTCACTACCAACACCAATGCCGCAATAGCTATCGCCCCGCTTGGCCAAAAGGTCTGACGGTTCCATTTGTCAACTTCCACCGCGTCTTCTATTTCACCAGCGCGCACATCTTCTGGTGATTTATTAATAACTTCGATCGGTGATCGAATTGGTTTTTCGATCAACTGAATGGTAAAGTTACCGTAGCACTTGGTTAGCGCCGCCCGCAGCCCCCAGATCGAGCAAGGGATCGATCCCAGCCACCCCAGGATCGCGCCGACTCCAGCGCCCACCGCCGGAGTGTTCCCCGTTAGGCCGAGTAGGAAGCCCGCGCTTATGCCCAAGGCTCCCCCTACCAGCATGGAGGAAAGGGCCACCCGCCAAGCCATCGCCCACCAGATGGATAGAACGCATTCCAGAGTGAATCCCGCGTATCGCTCCGCCAACATCAAGCCCTCCTCGCCCCACGCTCCCTGCCGAGCTTTGCCTTAAGGATTGCAATGGTTGGGAGCGGACATCAACCGCGCCACAACTCGCACACGAAACGGTGCCTTCACCGCACGCCAATCTCGCAGGTCGTCGCGCGGACCAAAAACACTCATCCAGTGTTTATTAGCTAATATCGACACCACTACAACCCTCTCAGCAATTACTTGGAGTACTTATTTGCGTTATCACGCTAACACATACGAACTAAATCTAGTGAATATCCCGAACCGGACGCGCTTTTCTATTAATTACTTGCGCGCCAGTCTCTCTAAGCGGATCACAACCGCTGGATTTGGAGATGATAGACGTTGCTGAGGCACCGGGCCCGATCCGTAAGCGGCGCGAGGCTGTTCGCTTAGATGAACTGCCCGACGAGGGGTTCGCCCGATGGCTGCGGGCCAAGCGGCCTCGGGGCTGGTCCAGTCGACCATTTACGCCATGATCAATCAGAAGCGCTTCCCGGCACCCGTGAAGCGCACCGCACACGCGTCGGCGTTCAGGGTCCGGGAAATCCGCGCGTGGCTTGCCAATCCAACGGCCCGGCGGCCCGACGCGTAGCACACTCAGAGATCTACGAGAAGGCGATGGTGACAACCCCGCCAGTGTCGACAGCTTTTTGGGCTGGGATTCCAAATCAAGGACTTATCCTTCTAGCTTTCAAATCGCCTGCTGGTCTCCAGCACCGCGCGTTCGACAACAAAGCCACGGCGCGGGCCGCTGTCGAGCGCACACTTGCTAACACGTCCCTGGACATCTACGACGCGTGCGCATCTTTTGAGAGCGTCGTAAGGAGGGGCTGCGCGATGCCGACAACGCCGCGTTCTGCCGCCCGCTGTGGCTCGACATCGACGTCAAGGGCGATCCCGCCAAGGGCTACGCCAAGCGCCAGGACGCGATCCGGGCGGTGCAGGATCTGGCCCAGGCCCTAGGCGTGCACATGCCCATGATGGTCGCCAGCGGCGGGGGCCTGCACGTCTGGTTCCAGCTGACCGAGGACACCCCCGCAGACACCTGGCAGCCCCTCGCCGACAAGCTCAAGGCGCGGTGAGCCGTACGAGCTGGAGGCGCTGGAAGCCAGCTGGCGGCCCTGCAAGGGCGGTGAGCGTAGTCGACAACGCCGACCTGTCGGGCGGCATGCCGATGGGCACTGGTGGGACAAGCTTAAGCCGGAGCGCAAAGCTTTCTGGCTGAGCGAGTTGCTAAAATCCCCGCGCGCCATCGCCGCGGCACACGGGTCCGAGACGAGTGGATCGGGGACATGGCTGCGGGTGCACCGAACGGTGAAGCGTTTGGTACAGCCAAACAGGCCAGAGCCTCATACTTCGGATCAGCCATCGAGGGCGCGTTGCCCCCTAATGTGAACCTCACCGGAAGAAGCCTGGACAGCCGCCAAGGAGGCGATCGCGGATGTTACCCCGCAAAGCTACCCCACATGTACCCCAGATCGAGGCAAACATGTTCAGAGGACTTTGGAAGCCGCAGCCCTCTATATACTGAATTTATAAGAATTTTTCCAGGTGGCCAAGACGCCGCTGGAGCGCGTGATGGTGCCGGTTGCAGGGCTCGAACCCGCGACCTTCGCTTTACAAAAGCGCTGCTCTACCAACTGAGCTAAACCGGCATGCCTGCGGCCAGGAGCGCGCGAGGTCTCCGAGCCACGGCCATCGATGCCATGTCGGGATGCGGGCGGCAAGACGCTGGATGCGCTTGCCGGCCACGCGCACACAGCCGAAGGTCGCCCGCGAGCGGGCCCCTTCAGCGCGTGTCGATAGAGAAGGGGCGGAAGCCGAAGCTTCCGCGGGCCGGATTAGGCCTTGCCGAGTTGGCCGGCGGACATCTTGCCCGACTTACGGTCCTTCTCGAGTTCGTACGACACCTTGTCGCCTTCGTTCAGCGCGTTCAGGCCCGCCCGTTCGACGGCCGAAGCGTGCACGAACACGTCCGCGCCACCCGCGTCCGGTTGGATGAAACCATAGCCCTTCGTGGTGTTGAACCACTTTACAGTACCGGTCGCCATTGTCTTGCTCGTTTGCATTTAGATGAGTCAGCACCTCGCCCTAGAGGTAGCCTTCGCGAATAGCAAGCGCCGTCTGCCGTTCGGCGGCGGAAAGACGTCGCATTCGCGGCCTCCTGTGGCGAACCCGCAGCGTCGCGGCCCCCTGCGCCCCAATGCTGCAGCGCGAAGAATTTTGTCGCCGCCGCCCCGGCCGTCTTGATATTAGACGCTGGCGTCTCGACATACGGCGCAGCTTGATGCGTCCTCGATTTGGCAGGTCCCGCAGCGCCGTGCTCAGCCCGTCCTCGACATCGCCGCGCCTGCGCCGCCGATCGCCGGCCGCGGCGAGGGCGCGCCTGCTGGCGCTGGCGGGGCTTGTGGCGCTGGGCCTGGGCGCCTGCCGCGCCGCGCCGGAAAAGCCTCTGGTGCACAATTCGCCCGCCTCGCTGACCGATCGGATGCTGGTGCTGAACGCCGACACCTACGTGATCGACGGCCGCCACGTGCGCCTGTCCAATGCGTCCACGCCGCAGAGCACCCTGCACTCGCGCTGCTGGGCCGAGGCGCTGCTGGCGGCGGACGAGGTGGCCTATGTGCGCGATCTGGTGGCGCACGCCCAGACCGTCGATTTCAAGCCGACCGGCAAGGTCGACGAGTACAACCGCGACCTGGGCCTGGTGGCGCTGGACGGCGCCGATCTGGGCGATCAGCTGTACCAGATGGGCATGGCCGCGCGCCTGACCGATCCCCGCTTCGACTGGTGCCAGCCGATCAGCCGGCAGGCGAACGGCGCCCCGCCGATCGCCGCGGTGGCCAAGCTCAGCCCTTGACCCGCGGCGCGGGGGGTGTTCGCCCTTTTCGGCCGCGGTGTTCGCCGCTAGGGTCGCGGTGCAGCGCTCGCGTCGAGCCCTGCCGATCACGCCACGGCAGGCATGAGCAAGAAGCACAGGCCGTTGAACTTTTCCGACCCGGATTTCGCCGAGGCGCCCCCGCCTGGGCTATTGGATGACGCCATGCGGCTGGAAGCGCCGCCGATGCCCGGGCGCAGCGCGCCGGTGGCCGCGGCCTCCCGCAAGACCACGTCCGCCCCAGCGGCCGCCCCAACGGGCGCCAAGGCGCAAGACCTGGCCGCCTTCGCGCCGGTGGCGCACAAACGCGGCGCCGAGGTCCCCTCCGCCCTGCTCTACCTGCTGGCGGCGGCGGCGACGGTGCTGTGGAGCGGGGGCCTGGCGGCCTTCGCGTTCGGCTATCGCTCGCGCCTGGGCCCCTTCGCCTACGAGCCCTTCGCCGCCACCGTCCTGGCCATCGTGGCGCTGGCGCCGATCGGCCTGATCTGGATCGGCGCCTTCGCCCTGCGCCAGGGCCTGATGCTGCTGGGCGAGACCCGCCGCCTGCGCGCCCTGTCGGACGAAATTCTCGGCCCCGCCGCCCTGGCCGCCGCCCACACAGGCTCGACGGTCGACTCGATCCGCGTGGAGGTCGACAGCGCCCTGCAGACCATGTCGCAGGCCCGCGCCCAATTGCTGCAGCTGCGCCACGGCCTGGCCGAAGAGGTCCAGCGCCTGTTCGAGGCCGTGGGCCACTCCGAGCGCGCCGGCGCGGTGCTGGTTAAGAGCCTGGGCCACGAGCGCCAGGGCTTCTCAGCCCTGTCGGGCAAGCTGGAAGTTCAGGCGAGCGAGGTTTCGGAGATCATCACCCGCCACGCCCGCATGGTGGCCGAAGCCAGCGACCTGGCCCAGACCCAGATCCAGGAAGCCGAGGCGGCCCTCGCCGCGCGCGCCGCCGACCTGGCCGCCGCCGCGGGCGAAGCCACAGACGCCGCGCGCATCGCCGGCGACGACCTGAGCCGCCAGGCCGTGCGGCTGGAGGCGGCCGGCGTCACCGTGGGCGACCAGGTGCGCACCATCGAGGAAAATCTGAGCCAGCAGCGGGCCGCGCTGGTGGCCCTGTCGCATACCCTGCGCACCGATCAGGAGGATCTGGCGGTCAATTTCGAGAGCCTGGCCGCCCAGCTGGAGGCGATTCTGCGCCAGTCCGAGCACCAGTCTCAAAGCCTGAGCACCGCGGCTCTGTCCAGCGCCGACGTGCTGCGCCGCCTGATCGACGAAGCGGCCCAGCAGCTGCGCGACATGAGCGACCAGGCCCAGACCGAACGCGACCTGCTGGGCGGCGCGGCCCTGCAGTCGCTGGGCGCCTTCTCCGAGGCCGCCGCCTTCGAGCGCCGGGCCCTGGAAGAGGAGACCCAGCGCGCGATCAACACCTTGAGCGTGGCGGCCGAGCACGCGCACAAGGCCGCCGAATCCGCCAGCGAAGCGGCCAAGCGCAAGGTCGAGCAGCTGTCGGAAGCCGCGTTCGAGGCCGGCCAGAAGGCCGATGCGGCGTTCGACGACCGGCTGGACCAAGCGCACGCCCTGATCCAGCGCTCGGTCGAACTGATCGACGACGCCGCCGTGCAGTCGATGGCCCGGCTCGACCGGGGCGTGGAAGCGGCCAAGGCGGCGCTGGACGATCTTCAGCGCGGCCTGGCCCAGATCGAGGCGCGCGAGGCGCGGCTGCCGGCCGATGCGGCCGAACGCGGCGAGCAGATCAAGGCCGCCCTGGACGAAGCGACCCGCGCCCTTCTGGATTCCGCGCGCGCCGCCTCGGCCGAGTTGCAGGCGATCGACACGGCGTTCCAGGACCGGGTCAAGCGCAACTACGAGATGCTGAGCGAGGCGGTCCGGCTGATGAGCGTGATCGGGACGGGGGCGGCCTCGCGCGCCAGCGGCGGCCCCGCCCCGGCTCCGCGCGCGCCGCCCCTGCTGCGGCCGCGCGTGAGCGAGAGCGCCGAACCCTCGCGGTCCGCTGACGCCGGATCGGGCGCGGGCCTGGGCCCCGGTTTGGGCGACGCCCGTCGACGGCTGAAGCTGACGCCCACCGAGACGGACGACGCGCTCAAGACCGTGTTCGAGCCTGCGGGCGAGCGCGCCGGGGGCGAGGCCGACCTGGGCGCGGACGGCTGGAGCTGGACCGAGCTTCTGACCTCGCTCGGCGGTGAAGAGGCCGCCCAGAGCGAAGATGGCGTGGAGGAAAGCCTGGTGGCGGAGATCCGCGCGCTGGGCATCGATCCGGTGGCCCTGCTGCCTGAAGCGCGGCTGGACGAGATCGCCACGGCGATCGAGATCGGCGACCTGTTGGGCGCGCGCGAGGCGGCCCACCGGCTGGCCCCGGCCGCGATCCGCAAGCTGGCGCGGCGCGTGATGTCCGACAAGCTGCTGCGCGCCCAGGCCGACCGGTTCGTGCAGCAGCAGGCCGCCCGGCTGAACGACGCGGTGCGCCGCGGCCAGACGCGGGTGGCCCTGGCGCGCGGGCTCGCCAGCGACGCAGGACGGGCCTATGTGCTGTTCGACGCCGCGGTCGGCGATCTGAACTGATGGCCGTCCTCGGCGTGCGCGAGGAACGCTGGCCCATCGCCGGCGCCTTCGTCATTTCGCGCGGGGCCAAGACCGAAGCCCAGGTGGTGACGGTGGACATCGCGGCTGACGGACAGACCGGTCGCGGCGAATGCACGCCCTACGCCCGCTATGGCGAAAGCATCGCCGGGGTGATCGACCAGATCGAAAGCGTGCGCCCCGCCATCGAGGCGGGCGCGGACCGGGCGGCGCTGCAAGGCCTGCTGCCCCCCGGCGCGGCGCGCAACGCGCTGGACTGCGCCCTGTGGGACCTGGAGGCCAAGCGCGCCGGGCGACCGGCCTGGGCCCTGGCCGGACTCGCCAGGCTCGATCCGGTCAAGACCGCCTTCACCCTCAGCTTCGCGGCTCCGGAGATCATGGCCGAGCAGGCCCGCGCCAACGCCCGCAGGCCGATGCTCAAGCTCAAGATCGGCGGCCCTGACGACCTGGACCGCGTGCGCGCGGTGCGGGCGGCCGCGCCTAAGGCGCGCCTGATCGTGGACGCCAACGAGGGCCTGGACTTCGACGCCCTGGTCCGCCTGGCGCCCGAACTGAAGGCGCTGGACGTCAAACTGGTGGAGCAACCGCTGAAGGCCGGCGAGGACCAGGCGCTGGAGGGCTATGACTGCCCCGTGCCGCTGTGCGCGGACGAGAGCCTGCATACGCGCGAGCAGTTGGCCGCGTGCGCGCGGCGCTATAGCTGCGTCAACGTCAAGCTGGACAAGGCCGGGGGCCTGACCGAGGCCCTGGCCCTGGTGCGGGCCGCGCGGGCGATGGAGCTGGAGATCATGGTCGGCTGCATGGTGGCGACATCCTTGGCCATGGCCCCGGCCGTGATCCTGGCCCAGGGCGCGGCGTTCGTCGATCTGGACGGGCCCCTGCTCCTGGCCAAGGACCGCGAGCCCGGCCTGAGCTATATCGGCTCCATGATCGAGCCGCCCCCGACGGCGCTGTGGGGATGAGCCGCCTGCTGATCGCCGGCTTCGGGGCCTTTCCCCAGGCGCCCGACAATCCCGCTGCCGCCGTCGTGCGCCGGCTGCGCGACGAAGGCTGGACGCCGCCCGGCGCGCAGGCCCTCTACGCCATCCTGCCGACCACCTGGGCCGGGGCCGCGCCGGCAGTGCTTGACGTCGCCGAGGACGCGGCCGCGATCCTCCTGATCGGCGTGGCGGTGGGCGCACCCGGCTTTCGGGTCGAGACGCGGGCTCGCAACCGCGCGAGTCCGACCCACCCCGACGCCGAGGGCCAGACCTGGTCCGGCGATCTGATCGACCCCTCTGGCCCGGCCGAGCGGCGGACAGCGGTCCCCGCCCTCGCCCTGCGCGACGCGATCACGCAGGCGGGCCAGCCCATCGCCCTGTCGGATGACGCCGGCGACTACCTGTGCAATTTCACCTTCTACCGGGTGCTCGCCGCCCGGCCGACGACGGCGTTCCTGCACGTGCCCGCCCTGGGCGACGGCTTCACCTTGGACGACCTGACAGCCGCGGCGCGCGCCGCCGCGGCCGCCCTCACATCACACCCGGGATAGGACCGCCGCCATGGACAAATCCTCGCGCCTTTTGCTTGGTCTGGCCGGCGCCAGCGGCTTTCTCGCCGTCGCGGCCGGAGCCTTCGGCGCGCACGGCGTAACCGACCCGGTCGCCAAGGGCTGGCTGGAGACCGGCGGCCACTACCAGTTGGTCCACGCCCTCGCCGCCCTTGTGGCCGTGATCCTCGCGCGCCAGGGCCTCCAGCGCGCCCGGCTGAGCGCGTGGCTGTTCCTGTCCGGCGCCCTGATCTTCTCGGGCACGCTCTATCTGATGGCCGTGGGCGCGCCGCGATGGCTGGGCGCCGTGACGCCGATCGGCGGTCTGTTGCTGCTGGCCGGATGGGCAATCCTGGCGCTGGCCGGGCTCGGCAAGGACGGCGCGCCAAGCTAAGACTTGGATGGGGGCGCGCAATTGGCGATAAGGAGACCCATGGACCGCAACCCGCCCTTCTCGTCCGCCCAGGGTCAGTCGGGGCCCCGCCGCTCTCTCTACGGCGAGCAGGAGCCGCACGCCTTCGACTGGATGGACACCGGCGATGGGCACCAGGTGTTCTACGAGGTGTGCGGCGCGCCCAAGGGCAAGCCGGTGGTGGTGCTGCACGGCGGTCCGGGCGGGGCGATCAACCCGACCATGCGCCGGTTCTTCGATCCCAAGCGCTGGCGTACGGTGCTGTTCGACCAGCGCGGCTGCGGCCGCTCGCGCCCCAACGCCTCGCTCGAGCACAACACCACCTGGGACCTGATCGCCGACATCGAGCGCCTGCGCGAACGTCTGGGCATCGAGAAATGGGCCGTGTTCGGCGGCTCGTGGGGCTCGACCCTGGCACTGGCTTACGCCATCGCTCACCCCGACCGGGTGGAGTCGCTGATCCTGCGCGGCGTGTTCCTGCTGACCCAGCGCGAGCTGCGCTGGTTCTACCAGGATGGGGCCTCGATGATGTTCCCCGACGCGTGGGAGCGGTTCGTGCGGCCAATCCCGGTGGAGGAACGCGGCGACATGATCGGCGCCTACTATCGCCGGCTGACCCACGCCAGCCGCTCGGTGCGCGGCGAGGCGGCGGCGGCCTGGAGCCAGTGGGAAGGCGACACCATCTCGATCCGCGGCCCCGAGGCGCGGCCGTCCAAGTTCAACGAGGCGGACTTCGCCATCGCCTTCGCCCGGATCGAGTGCCACTACTTCCAGAACCGCGGCTTCTTCGAGCACGACGGCTGGCTGCTCGACAACATCGGCCGCATCGCCCACATCCCCGGCTGGATCGTGCAGGGCCGCTTCGACGTGGTCACGCCGATGGAAGCCGCCTGGAAGCTGCAGAAGGCCTGGCCCGCCGCGCGGTTCGACGTGGTGTGGGACGCAGGCCACGCCTCGACCGAGCCCGGCGTGATCGACGGCCTGGTGCGCGCGACGGACGCAGCGGCGGGGCTCTAAGCTTCCTTTCCGTTCAGCGCTGTGAACGCCGGGATGAGCGGCTGCTGGGCACGCCGTTGCCTAAAGCAGCGCGCCCTTGCCGCTCGTCACCTCGGTATAGCGGTGGACCTTGGTCGACTGCACCAGGCCGAAGCCGACCATCACCGTGACCATCACCGTGCCGCCGAACGACATCAGGGGCATGGGCACGCCCACCACCGGCGCGAGGCCCATGACCATGGCGCCGTTGATGAAGATGTAGAGGGCGAAGGTGGCCGTGACGCCCACGCCGGCCAGGCGGCCGAAGTGGCTGTGGGCCAGGCTTGAGGTGCGCAGGGCGATCAGGATCACGGTCAGGTACAGGATCAGCACCGAGAAGCAGCCGATGAAGCCGAACTCCTCGGCCAGGGTGGCGAAGATGAAGTCGGTGTGCTTTTCCGGCAGGAAGTTGAGCTGGCTTTGCGAGCCGAGCTCGAAGCCCTTGCCCAAGAGACCGCCCGAGCCCAGGGCGATCTTGGACTGCAGGATGTGGTAGCCCGAGCCCGACGGATCCTGCTCGGGATGCAGGAAGGTGAACAGGCGGTCGCGCTGATAGGGCTTCATCACCTTGAACAGGATCGGCGCGGCGACCAGCACGCCCAGGGCGCCAAAGCCGATGATCCGCAGCGACAGCCCCGCCAGCACCACCACCGCCCCGCCGGTCAGGGCCAGCAGGATGGCGGTGCCGAGGTCGGGCTCCTTGGCCACCAGCAGCACCGGCATGGCGATCATCGCCGCGGGCGCCAGCAGCTTCCACGACAGGCGCGCGTCCTGGGCGCTGAGGCCGTGGTAGAAGCGCGCCAGGGCCAGGACCAGGCCGATCTTCATGATCTCGGACGGCTGGATGCGGGTGAAGTGCAGGTTGAGCCAGCGCTTGGCCCCCAGCGAGGAGTCGCCGTGAACCGCGACCGCCACCAGCAGCACCAGGCCGATCAGATAGACCGGATAGGCGCAGGTGAACCACACCCGGATGTCGATCAGCGCCAGGACCAGGCAGAGCAGCAGACACAGGCCGAAGCGGATCAGATGCTTGGCGGCCCACGGTTCCCAAGCGCCATTGGCCACCGAATAGAGCATCAGCCCGCCAATCCCGGCGATGGCGGTGAGCAGGGCGCAGAACAGCCAGTCGATCTCGCCCAGCTTGACGATCAGCCGGTCGCGCTGGCCGGGACGGGTCAGGGCGCTGGCGGTCATGTGGACGCTCCGGAAACGGCGTCCGTGGGATCGGGCGGCGCGGCGCCGGGCGCGGGCTGGCCGTTGTCGGGGATCGCCGGCATGGGCAGGGGCGTCTCGATGCGGGCGCGCATCTCGGGGTCCTTGAGCAGGGCCACGCGCATGATCTCGCGCGCGATGGGCGCGGCGGCGGTGGCGCCGAAGCCGCCGTGCTCGACCAGCACGCTCATGGCGTAGCGCGGATCGTCATAGGGGGCGAAGGCGATGAACCAGGCGTGGTCGCGGGTGGCCCACTCGCCCACCGCGCCGTGCTGGCCGTGGCCGCCGGTATAGTTGTGCGCCTGGGCGGTGCCGGTCTTGCCCGCCATCTTGATCGGCCCCAGGCCCAGTTGGGCGGTGGCGGCGGCGGTGCCGTTGCCGCTGGTGACCGCGGCCATGGCGTCGCGCACGAAGTCGAGATTGTTCTTCTGGAACGGCAGGTCCGGCGCGGCGTCGCCCTCAGGCTGGAGCACCCCGCCGATCGAGCGGATCAAGCGCGGATTGAGCGCCTTCTGGCCGTTGGCCAGGCGCGCGGCCTGGACGCACAGCTGCAGCGGATTGAAATTGAGATAGCCCTGACCGATGCCCATGGAGGGCGTCTCGCCCGGATGCCACACCGGATCGTGCTTGAAGGCGCGGCGCTTGTAGGCAGTGTCGGGCACAAGGCCGGGCTTCTGGCCGGGGATGCCGATGTCGTAGATCCCGCCCAGGCCGAACTGGCGCGCCGTGGCCGCCATCTTGTCGGGCCCGACGCTGAGCGCGCACTGGTAGAAGTAGATGTCGCATGAGGTGGCGATGGCGCCGCGCAGGTCCTGGGCGCCGTGGGCCTCGTCGCAGTGCCACACCCGCCCACCCCAGGCCCAGGCCTTGTTGCACACATGCACGGTGTGGGGGTCGTAACCGTTCTCCAGCGCTGCCAGGGCCACCATGGTCTTGAAGGTCGAGCCGGGCGGATAGGTCGCGGTCAGGGCCTTGTTGAGCAGGGGCTTGCGGTCGTAGTCGGCCAGGGCTTTGTAATCGTCGGCCGGCACGCCCTTGACGAACAGGTTGGCGTCGAAGCTGGGGGCCGACAGCAGGCACAGCACGTCGCCCGTGCGGCAGTCCATCATCACGGCCGCACCGGAATTGTCGCCGAACACGTCCAGCGCGCGGTTCTGAATGTCGGCGTCGAGGGTCAGGACAATGTCTTTGCCCGGCACCGGCTGCACATCGCCGCGCGGGTCCTTGCGCACCACCCGCCCCTTGGCGTCGACCTCGACCTTCTGGCCGCCGGCCTTGCCGCGCAGGTTCAGGTCCTGCGACTTCTCCACGCCCTGCTTGCCGATGCGGAAGCCCGGATGGTGCAGCAGCAGCTGATCTTCGTCCGGCCCGGCGTTGTCGAGGTCGGATTCCGAGACCTTGGAGACGTAGCCGATCACGTGAGCGAAGGCGCCGCCGTAGTTGTACACTCGCACCTCGCCCATGTCGGGGGTGACGCCCGGCAGTTCGGGCAGGCGCTCGTTGACCCGGGCGAAAGCGTCCCAGCTCATGTCGTCGGCGATGGCCACCGGCACATAGCGCGAGGACTGGTCGAATTCGCGCTGCAGGGCCTTGCGCCGGTCGGGCGTGATCTCGATCACCTGACCCACCGAATCCAGGGCGTCGTCGAGGTTGGCCACGTCGTCGCGCGAGACCAGCAGCCGGAAATTGGGCCGGTTGGACGCCAGCTCGATGCCGTTGCGGTCGAAGATGCGGCCGCGCGGCGGCGGGATCAGGCGGTAGTTGAACTGGTTGGAGGCCGAAAGCTGGCGGTAGCGCCCGGATTCGATCAGCTGCAGCTCCAGCAGCCGGCCGCTCAGCGCCAGCACGCCCATGCCGGCCAGACCGCCCATGACCAGGGCCCGGCGATGGAACGACCCTTGCCGCTCGTTGACCTCGTTGAAGAAGATCGCCGGTTCGATGCTCATCGGAAGCGCACATCGGCGTCTTCGAACCGCTCGATCAGGCGGTCGGCGAAGGGATAGAGCAGGACCGTGGGCAGGTATTGCCAAAAGACGGCGAGCAGGCTGGGCGGCACGCCGGCCTCCAGGGCGGTGGCGGCGTAGGCGCAGCCCATGGCGAGGGCGCAGGCGAACGCGTACCACATCCACATCATCGCCCGCCCCTGCCCACTCATCATGCCGCGCGAGAGCAGGATCAGGCCGTAGGCCACGATCAGCGAAATGCTCCAGAGGCCGGTGGGCGCGCCCCAAGTCAGGTCCAAGAACAGGCCGAGCAGCAGAAGCACGAACGGCGCCGCCAGCGACGGCCGCAGCACGGCCCACGCGAAGGCCGGGACCATGGGGAAGATCGGCTCGGGCGGTTGCAGGCCGAACACGCGGATCGGCGCGGCGAATAGCAAGGTGGCGCCGACGCACACCAGAGCGGGCGCCCCCATCCAGCCCCAGAACGTCATCCGGTTGGCCCGCTGGCTCACTGGACGGCTCCCTGGTCGGGCGGCGGCGAGACGGCCGGCGGCGTGACCACGCCAGCGCCGCGGCCGGTGACCATGCCTGGCGGCGCGCCAGGCGCGGGCGGCGCGGGCGTGGGCGATGCTGGCGGCAGCTTGGCCTTGAGCGCGGCCGCCGCTTGCACCTTGGCGGCCTGCGCGGCGGCGGCCTTGGCCACGTCCGAGGGCGCGGCCATGCTCACCGCCCGGGGCGTGGCGGGCGCCGGCGGCCCGGCGGGCAAGGGCGTGGCCGCCAGCTCCTTGGGGTCGGCCAGGCTGGTGAAATCGGTGAACAGCAGGACGCGGACATAGTCGATGGCCGACTCGTCGGCGTCGAGTTGCACGCGCCACACCCCGTCCAGGCCCTTGACCACCGTGCCCACCGGCAGCCCGCGCGGGGCCAGGCCCCCATCGCCGGAGGTCAGCACCCGGTCGCCCTGGCGCAGGGGCGCAATGCCGCGCATGTACTCCAGCTTGGGCGTCGGGCTGGCGTCGCCGGTCATAATGGCCCGCGCGTCGGTCCGGTCGATCAGCACCGGCGTGCGGCTGGCCACGTCGGTCAGCAGCAGGATGCGGCTGGCCCCGCGGGTGACGCCGATCACGCGCCCCACCAACCCGCGCTCGCTCATCACGGGGTTGCCGACCTGTACGCCATGCTCCTTGCCCACGTCGGCCAGGCGCGTGTCCGAGAAGGGACCGCGCGCGTCCAGCACCACGTGGGCTGTGGTCATGGGCACGGGGGGATCGGTGCGGAACCCCAGCAGGGCCTGGTAGCGGGCGTTGACGTTCTGCAGCGCCGCCACTTGATCGCGCAGGCCCTGCATGTCGGCCAGTTGCTGGCGCAGGCGGCGGTTCTCGGAAATGGCGAAGAAGTAGTCGCGCAGATAGTCGACCGCCTGGGACGTGACCCGGCTGGGAGCCGAAACCGCCTCGCCCGCGGGCGCATTGACCGTGTCGGCCACGGCCCGCGCCGCGCCATAGGCCGAGGTCTGAAGACTTTCGCGCCGATCGCTGACGAGCAGGGCGACCGCGACCACCGCCGCCACCAGCACGGCGACGGCGACGGTCCAGGTGAGCGGGACCTTCAGATCTTGAAAATGTCCGTCGCGATAGGACAAAGACCGTCTCCAGCACGCGGGTCCGGCAATGATACGGAGCTTGTTAGACCCTAGGCCAGGGTCGACTCCAGCACGCCCTTCATCCAGCGCGGATGTTCGAGCACCTTGCCGCAGCCGAGGGCGACGCAGGACAGAGGATCGTCGGCCACGGTCACAGGCAGGCCGGTGTGGTCGCGGATTTCGGCGTCCAGGCCGCGCAGCAGGGCGCCGCCGCCGGTGAGCATGATGCCCTTGTCGGCGATGTCGCTGGCCAGTTCCGGCGGGGTGGCTTCCAGCGCCACCTTGACCGCCTCGACGATCTGCCCGACCGGTTCGGCCAGGGCGTCGGCCGCCTGCTTTTCGGAGATGCGCACTTCGCGCGGCACGCCCTGCATCAGGTCGCGGCCCTTGACCTCGATGGCCAGGCCCTCGCCGTCGGCCGGCGCGCGCGCGGTGCCGATTTCCTTCTTGATGCGCTCGGCGGTGGTCTCGCCGATCAGAAGGTTATGGTGGCGGCGCATGTAGGAAATGATCGCCTCGTCCATCTTGTCCCCGCCCACGCGGACCGAGCGCGAGTAGACGATGCCCGACAGGCTGAGCACGGCCACCTCGGTGGTGCCCCCGCCGATGTCGACCACCATCGAACCAGTCGGCTCGTGAATCGGCAGACCCGCCCCTATCGCGGCGGCCATGGGCTCGTCGATCAGGCCGACCCGACGGGCTGAAGCGTTGAGGCAGCTGTCGTTGATGGCGCGGCGCTCGACCGCGGTGGCGCCCGACGGCACGCACACGATCACCTTGGGGTTCACGAAGCCCTTACGGTTGTGAACCTTGCGGATGAAGTACTTGATCATCTCCTCGGCCACTTCGAAGTCCGCGATGACCCCGTCGCGCATGGGACGGATCGCTTCCATGTGGCCGGGCGTGCGGCCCAGCATCTGCTTGGCCTCGATGCCCACCGCGTGCACCACCTTGCGTCCGCCGACATTGCGCAGGGCGACCACGGACGGCTCGTTGAGCACGATGCCCTTGCCCTTCATGTAGATGAGGGTGTTGGCGGTGCCGAGGTCGATGGCGATGTCGTTCGAGATAACGCCGAAGAGAGACGAGAACATGCAGTGCCTTGGCCGATGGCGAAAGGGAAATAGATAGGGCGACACGTCCGCGGGCGCTTTGACGCCGATCAGCAAGCGGCCATCGCGCGGACACGACCGTTTGCCCTGTCGGTACCCTCATTTCAAGGCTTTTCGCACCGCAGCGACCCGGCGCCACGGGGCTTTGCGGCCACGGGCTTCGCCGCCTAGCCCAAGGCGGTCATCGCCACGCCGGCCGCCACCAGGGCCCCGGCGATCCACTGCAGCGCACTCAACCGTTCGCGGAACATCCGCCGCCCGGCCAGGGCCGCCACCGGCGCCTCGATCACCCCCAGCGCCCTCACGGGCGCGGCCGGGGTCAGGGCCAGAGCCGTCAGCCAGCAGCTCGAGGCCAGAGCGCCGCACAGGCCCGCGCCCAGCGACGCACGCCAGGCGATGAACACCGATTTTAACGCGGCCCGGTCCCAGATCGCCAGGAGCAGGCTGAGCCCAACGGTCTGCATCGCCTGGGTGACGCTGACGGTCGACACCGCCGCGAAGATCGGATGGCCAGGGTCGAACTGGACCGCCGCCTGGCGGTAGGCGTTGAGCGCATAGCCAAAGGTCAGGCCGGACAGCACGCCGAACGCGCCGCCAGAAATGGGCTGGGGTCCCCCGCTCTCCCGCGGCCAGGTCAGGACGACCAGGGCGGCGGTGGTGACGGCCACGCCGCTCCAGGCGATCGCGCTCAATTGATCGTGAAACACCGCCAGACCGATGATCGCGGCGAGCGGCAGCGAGCTTTGCTGCATCGACGTGCCAACCGCGAAGCCCGCTCGCCGCATGGCCACGAGCAAGGCGGCGGTGGCCACCACCTGGCTGATCGCGCCCGAGATCGCGGCCCACCAGAAAAGCGGCGTGAAATGCGCGGCGGCGCCCGGCGTCAGCGCGTGGGCGACGAACGCGAACACCACCGCGAACGGCAGGCCGAACAGAAAGCGCACCAAGGTGGCCGCCCAGGGCCCCGACTTGGGGAGCAGCCCCCGCTGCAGCGCGTTGCGCGCGACCTGCAGCACCGACGCCGCGACGGTGGCGGGAATCCAGATCCATGTGAACATGTCTTCAGTCCTCCCTTCTCCCTCGAAGGGAGAAGGGGCGGGGATGAGGGTGAATGCGATGCGAGCGACGAGTGCGAGATGGCGGCAAGATCGAGAACTTCACCGCCAACCCTGCCCTTCCCCCTCAATGGGGAAAGGTCTTAGAACCCGCTGGCGACCAGGGGTTCGGGCGCTGTCTTTTCGCGGCGCTGCATCAGGTTGTTGAGCGCGTTGACGTAGGCCTTGGCCGACGCCGTCAGGGTGTCAGTGTCGGCGGCGTGGCCGGTGGCGATGTGGCCGCCGTCCTCCAGCCGCACCGAGACCTGGGCCTGGGCGTCGGTGCCCTCGGTGACGGCGTGCACCTGGAACAGGCGCAATTCGGCCTCGTGCGGCACGATCTGGCGAATGGCGTTGAACACGGCGTCGACAGGACCGTCGCCGGTGGACTCCGCCGACTGGGCCACGCCGTCGACCGCCAGGGTCAGTTCGGCGGACTGGCCCTCGGTGCCGGCCACCACCCGCAGGCGCTGGACGCTGACGCGCTCGGCCGTGGAGGCCAGGCTGTCGTCGACCAGGGCGATGATGTCGTCGTCGTAAACGTGCTTCTTCTTGTCGGCCAGGTCCTTGAAGCGCGTGAACGCCTCGTTCAGGGCGTTCTCGCCCAGCGCATAGCCCAGGGCCTGCAGCTTGTCGCGGAAGGCGTGGCGGCCCGAGTGCTTGCCCATCACCAGATTGGTCGCGCCCTGGCCGACGCTGGCCGGGGTCATGATCTCGTAGGTGGAGGCGTTCTTCAGCATCCCGTCCTGGTGGATGCCGCTCTCGTGCGCGAAGGCGTTCTTGCCCACGATCGCCTTGTTGAACTGCACCGGAAAGCCGGTGATGGCCGAGACATAGCGGCTGGCGCGGGTGATCTGTTCGGTCACGATGCCGGTGTGCTGCTTCAGCCGGTCGCCGCGCACGCGCAAGGCCATGACGATCTCTTCCAGCGCCGCATTGCCCGCCCGTTCGCCCAGCCCGTTGATCGCGCATTCCACTTGGCGCGCGCCCGCCTGCACCCCGGCCAGGCTGTTGGCCACGGCCAGGCCCAGATCGTTGTGGCAGTGGGTCGAGAAGATCACCGTGTCCGCGCCCGGAACGTTGTCGATCAGGTCGCGGAACACTTCCATGTACTCGGTGGGATAGGTGTAGCCGACGGTGTCGGGGATGTTGACCGTGCCGGCCCCCGCCTTGATCGCCGCCTCCACACAGCGGCGCAGGAAGTCGCGCTCGGTGCGGGTGGCGTCCTGGGCCGACCATTCCACGTCGCCGCACAGGTTGCGGGCGTGGGTCACCGACTTGGTGATCAGATCCAGGATCTCGTCCTGCGACATCTTCAGGATGTAGTCGCGGTGCTGGGGGCTGGTCGACAGGAAGGTGTGGATGCGCCCGCGCTTGGCCGGCCGGATCGCCTCGGCGGCGCGCTCGATATCCTTGACGCCCGCGCGGGCCAGGCCGCACACGGTGCTTTCGGTGACGATCTCGGACACTTTTCTGACCGCCTCGAAATCGCCGTTGGAGGCGATGGGGAAGCCCGCCTCGATCACGTCGACGCGCATTTCCTCCAGGATCTTGGCCAGCTCCAGCTTCTCGTCCAGAGACATGGAGGCGCCCGGCGCCTGTTCGCCGTCGCGCATGGTGGTGTCGAAAATGATCACGCGGTCCTTGTCGGACGACGCGGGTTTGCTCGCCGGAGCAGAGCCTTCAGATTGTACGGACATGATGCATTTCTCTTCGCGGGGGTGACGTCGCAGCGTGGTTCAAGACCCCTGCGCGCCGGGCCGCGAGCAAACGCGGCCTTAGAGCGCCCAGGGGCGGCTAAGCCCCGTGAGTTGAAGAGTGACGGCGATGGTCGCGCGCTTGCACATGGCGGCCGATATAGCGAACCGCGGGTGTCGGAGCAAGCGGTCAGGCAAACAAGCGCCTAGGGCAATGGCGGCAAAATCGCCCATCGCGGTGGCGCAGCGGCGCGACACCGGCTAAACCCCCGCCGTCAAGAAAAACGGAGCCCCTCCATGTCCCTGGAATCCGCCGCCCTGAAGCGCGTGAAGCCCTCCGCCACCCTGGCCGTCGACGCCAAGGCGCGCGCCCTGATCGCCGAAGGCAAGAACGTGATCGGCTTGGCGGCCGGCCAGCCGGACTTCGATACGCCTGACAACATCAAGGAAGCCGCGATCAAGGCCATCCGCGAGGGCAAGACCAAATACACAGACGTGGACGGCACGCCCGAGCTGAAGGACGCGGTCGCCGCCAAGTTCAAGCGCGAAAACGGCCTGGAGTACAAGCGCAGCCAGATCCACGTCGCCCCGGGCGGCAAGGCGGTGCTTTACAACGCCCTGGTCGCGACCCTGGGCGAAGGCGACGAGGTGATCGTGCCGGCGCCGTACTGGGTGTCATATCCCGACATGGTGCTGCTCGCCGGCGGCGAGCCGGTGCGCGTGGAAACGCGCGAGGAAGACGGTTTCAAGCTGAAGGCCGAGGCCCTGGAGGCGGCGATCACCCCGCGCACCCGCTGGCTGATCCTCAACTCGCCGTCCAACCCGACCGGCGGGACCTACAGCGCCGCCGAGCTGCGCGCCCTCGCCGACGTGCTGCTTCGGCACCCGCACGTGTGGATCATGTCGGACGACATGTACGAGCACCTGCTCTACGACGGCTTCCAGTTCGCCACGATCGCCCAGGTCGAGCCGCAGCTCTACGACCGCACCCTGACGGTCAACGGCGTCAGCAAGGCCTACGCCATGACCGGCTGGCGCATCGGCTACGCCGGCGGCCCCGAGGCGTTGATCTCGCTTATGCGCAAGCTGGAGAGCCAATCGACCTCCAACCCCTGCTCGATCGCCCAGGCGGCGGCGGTTGAAGCCCTGAACGGCACCCAGGACTTCCTGGCGCCGCGCGCGGAGGCCTTCAAGAAGCGCCGCGACCTGGTGGTGTCCATGCTCAATCAGGCCAGCGGCATCACCTGCATCAAGCCGGAGGGCGCGTTCTACGTCTATCCGTCGTGCGCGGGCCTGATCGGCAAGACCGCGCCCTCGGGCAAGGTGATCGAGAGCGACGCGGATTTCGCGGGCGAGTTGCTGGAAGCCGAGGGCGTGGCGGTGGTGCACGGCGCGGCCTTCGGTCTGTCGCCCTACTTCCGCATCTCCTACGCCACCTCGGAAAAGGTGCTCGAGGAAGCCTGCGGCCGTATCCAGCGCTTCGCGGCAAGCTGCAAGTAAGCGGTCACGCCTGAGCAGTCTCGCCTGACCATCGAGGGCGCTGAGGGCGAACGCCTTCAGCGCCTTTTTTTTGGGCCGCCGCCCCCGCCCGCCGACACGCTTGACCCTCGCCGACCCCCGCGCGACCCTGGCCGGGCAAGGTCGTCGCGACTCGCGTGGGCCTGATCTTCGCGAGCGGGTGTCGTGATCGGCTGGCCGAGCTCTGAGGGGACGATCGCTCCCGCATACGACTACTGCGTCGAAGACGACGGCTTCCTGGATCAGATCATCCGCGAGAGCTGCAGCCTGTTCCACCGCGAGCATCGCTGGCCGGGTTATCCCCGCACGCTGCAGGCCGACATCGACCTTGCCCGGGATCTGGCGGCGCGCATCGACGTCACGCGCGCCAAGACCAAGGTGCGCTCTTTCTTCCTGCCCTGCTCGGACCCGGCGCGCATCGCCTGGGAAGGCTCATCCGAACCGGTCATCGCCGCCAATCTCGACGACCGAGACATCGCCGGCCTCGGTGAGCGCCAGCTTCTGAATCAGCCAGCCTTTCTCTCAGTCTTCTTCGGCGCCTTCCTGACGCGCGCGGGCGACTTCGACCAAGCCGAGAGGTTCTACAGTGGCATGGTCGAGCAGGGTCTGGCCGCGGAGGGCTGGTTTGGGCTGGCGGACATCCAGCACCTCCTCGCGCGATGGGCCGCCGAGCACGCCGAATACGAGGCGTTGGGGGTGTTTCCCCGCCACATCGAAATTCCTTTGGGCTACGAGCACGACCGCATCCCGACCCTTCAGCGGTACGGCTTCGCCGCCGCCATCGCCGACTACGAGCGCGCCGTCGCCTATTCGCCCGACGTCTCGTTCTACCGGCTGCATCTTGCGCGCGCCCTGATCGACGCAGGCGAGTTGCGCCGCGCTCGCGAGTCGCTGGCGCGGGCGGCCCAGGCGCCCAGCGCCAACCCCTTCGTGGCGATCTACCTGAACTTCGCCGATCAGTTGCTGGATCCTGGCGTGGACAAGCGCTCGGGTGATTTCCTGCCGACCGCCTTTCTGCGCCAGCAGTACCAACAGCTGATCGCGGCGCGCGTGACCGATGTGGACGGCCTGGCGCGCAAGACGGGCCTTGAGCCGATAGCGCTCGGCGAACACCAGAGGCTGACGGGCGCCTATGTGGCGATCACCAACGGCGCGCCGGTGACCCGGGCCTTGGCCCTCGACTATCCCGCTCCCAAGGCCCTGCCCTTGCCGGTGATGCGCGATCTCAGCCTGGGCCTGACGCTGGCGCTGGAAAGCCAACTGATCGCCGAAGGCCCTGCCCTTGGCTTGCAGCATCTGAAGCTGTTCGTGCGGCCGGTGCTGATGATCGGCGAAGGACGCGCGCTGATCGGCCTGCCGGCGAACGATCGTGTCGCGCGCGGGGACAAGCTGCTGGTCCCGTTGCCGGCGGCGCCGTTCAACTATTACCACTGGGTTATGGATGCGATGGGCGCGGCGGCGATGCTGGACCGGACGGTCGGCGCGGACCAGGTGGAGTTCGTCACCACACATGCCCTCGACGGGTGGCGCAAGGAAGTGCTCGATCGGGTTTTGCCCGGCGCCGTGGTCCATGTGCTGCCCGGCGCGCCGGAAGATCGCATCATCCTCAACGGCCTATACCTGCCTCGGCCGGCGCGCCTGAACCTGCCCCATCCCCAGGCCGTGCGGCTGTTGCGCGAGCGCATGTCCCGCCACGGCAAGGCCCGGCCCGGCAAGCGGGTGGTGGTGCGCAGGCCGCAGGACCGTGGGCGACGCACGGTCAATGAAGCGGCGATCCACGACTATCTGGCCGGGCGCGGATTCGAGGTGTTCGATCCCGCCGGCAAGAGCGTGGCCGACCAGATCGCGTACTTCGCGGACGTCGAGGTGTTCGTCTCGCCAGGCGGCGCGGCCCTGACCAATCTGCTGTTCTGCCCCGCCGAGACCAAGGTGGTGGTGCTGGCCAGCGCCTTCCATCACCACGAGACCTTCACGGCCCTGGCGGCCGCCATCGGCCAACCGTGTTGGGTGTGCCTGGGCGGATGCGAGACCCGGCCCAATCCTCATCTGATCTGGTCCGTGTTCGACCACGACGCGCGGCTGGAGGACGTGGCCATAGCCGTGGACCAGGCGTTGTCGGCCTGAAGTAAGCTCTGACCTCAGGCCGCCCGGCTGACCGCGAAGCTGGCGAGGTCTTCCAGCGCCCGGCGCCATTCGTTGTCGGGGAACAGCTGCAGCGCCCGCTGTGCCTGGTCGGCGTAGTCGGAAGCGAGATTTAAAGTGGCGTCCAGTGCGCCGGCGCCCAGGATGATTTCGCGCACACGGCGAAAATCGGCCTCGGTCTGTTCGAGCCGCCCAACCGCCCGCTCCCAGAACGGCGCCTCGCGCGCGCCCGAGCGGGCCACGGCCAGGATCAGGGGCAAGGTCAGCTTGCCTTCGCGGAAGTCGTCGCCGGCGTTCTTGCCCAGGGTCTCGGTCACGCCGCCGTAGTCGAGGGCGTCGTCGGTCAGCTGGAACGCCAGGCCCAGGCACAGGCCGTATTCGCGCAGCGCCGCCACCTGATGGTCCGTGGCGCCGGCGGCCACCGCGCCGGCCTCGGCGGCGGCGGCGAACAGTTCGGCGGTCTTGGCGCGAATGATCTCGATATAGGTCGCCTGGTCCAGGTTCAGGTCGTGCGACCGGGTGAGCTGCAGCACCTCGCCCTCGGCGATCACGCCGGAGGCCTTGGACAGGATGCCCAGCGCCTGCAGCGAACCAGTCTCGACCATCAGCTCGAAGGCACGGGCGAACAGATAGTCGCCGACCAGCACGCTGGAGGCCCCGCCCCAGATCAGGTGCGCGGCCACCTTGCCCCGGCGCAGCTGCGAGCCATCGACCACATCGTCGTGCAGCAAGGTGGCGGTGTGAATGAACTCCACCGCCGCGGCCAGCTTGAGGCAGTGCTCGTCGCGCCCGCCGGCCAGGCGGTCGGCGGCCACGGTCAGGAGCGGACGGAGGCGCTTGCCGCCGGCGGCGACCAGATGCTCGGCCAGGGCCGGAATGGTCGGCACAGGGCTCTGCATGCGCTCGACGATCAGGGCGTCGACTCCCGCCATGTCCGCTTCCGCCAAACGCACCAACCCATCGACAGAACCTGCCGGACGGGCGATGAGCTGCTTTACTGCATCCAAGACGCGGACTCCCTGTCGGCCGCTGCGGCCAAGCTCGGCAAATCGGTCGGGACAATGGTCGCCCGATAGATCAGGGTCAAGCAGAGGAAGGACCCGGCGCGCAAGGCCAAATTGACCATGAATGCTGAAAGCCCGCAAAGCCCTTATAGCGAGGACCGGATTCTCGGCGGTCGGCTGACCCTGAATCAGCCGCGCGTGGGCTATCGCGCCGGCCTGGACGCCGCCCTCCTGGCCGCCGCGTGCGACGCTGAACCCGGGCAGGCAGTGATCGAGGCGGGCTGCGGCGCGGGCGGAGCCTTGTTGGCGGCCGGCGCGCGCCGGGCGGGGGCGCGATTCGTGGGGGTGGAGCGCGATCCGGACGCCCTGGCTCTGGCGTGGCGCAACATTGCCGCCAACGGCCTCGACGAGCGGGTCCAGGCGGTCGCGGGCGATGTGGGTCAGCGCTTCGCAGCCCTGGGCCTGGCGCCGTTCGACGCCGCCCTCGCCAACCCGCCGTTCTTTGACGACCGCGCGGCGATCCGCGGCCCCGCGCCCGAGCGCGAAGGCGCCTATCTGGCCGACGGCGGCCTGGAGACCTGGACCCGCTTTCTGCTCAAGGCCGTGCGCGAGGGCGGCACAATCACCCTGATCCACCGCGCCGATCGTCTGGCCGACATCCTGGCCCTGCTCGGCCAGGGCGCGGGATCCATGCGCATCCGACCGGTCTCGCCGTTCGCCGACGCGCCGGCGAAACGCGTGCTGGTGCGCGCGATCAAGACGGGCAAGGCGCCGCTCGTCCTGCTGCCCGCCTTGGTGCTCCACGCACGCGGCGGGGACAAGCACACCCCCGAAGTCGAGGCGATCCTGCGGGGCGAGGCCGCGCTGGGCTGGACCTAGCGCACCGTCCGGGGCCCGAGGATGATCACGGCGCAGCCGACCAGGCAAGCAAGCGCGCCGATCACATCCCACCGGTCCGGCCTCACGCCTTCCACCGCCCACAGCCAAAAGAGCGAGGCGCAGATGTAGATGCCGCCGTAGGCGGCGTAGGCGCGGCCGGCGGCCGAGGCGTCGACCTGGGTCAGGAGGGTGGCGAACAGCACGAGCGAGGCCACGCCCGGGGCGATCCACCACACCGGCTTGCCCTCGCGCAGCCACATCCAGAAGCTGAAGCACCCGGCGATTTCGGCCAGGGCTGCGGCGACATAGATCAGGGCGGTCTTGGGCACGCGGCCTAACCCGCCGCCGTCTTCAGGGCCGGCGCATCCGGCAAGTCGAGGCTGGCGGGGTCGCCCACGCTTACGCGGCCGCCGCTGAGCACCCGACCATAGACGCCGCACAGCCGGTGTCCGTAGGCGCCCCACAGCGCGGGCACGAGGTCGATGTCCTTGTCCCCGGTCTCGGGATCGACGTGGGTGGCGACACAGCGCGGGATCGGCTTGACCACCTCCAACTCCACCTCGCCCAGACGCAGAGCGCGGCCGGTCGAGCGGTTCTCCTCCCACGGGGCCCACCCCTCGACGTAGATGTTGGCGCGGAAGCGGCGCGGATCGACCGCCCGGCCGGTCCTGGCCTCGAAGTCGCGCACGCTGGCAAGGTTGACGATCGAGATGAAGCCTTCCTCGTCGTCCATGAAGCGGTGCGCCCCCGGCGCCGGGAGCACCTTGAGCGGGCCGCTGATTTCCTCGCCAAGAAAGCCGGCGAGCCAGGCGGCGAAGGTTTCGCGCCCCTCCGGGTCGTCCAGCGCCGCGCGGATCGGCGGACGGCCCTCGGCCTCGGCTTGAAGCACACCGGTGGAGTCGTCGTAGCGGGTGTGGATCTTGGCCACAGCAGCGATCTTGGCCAGGACGGTGAACTTCTGTTTGGAGATGTGCCTGGGCGCGGCGGGGTCGAAGCCTGAAGGGCCGTCCTCGACGGCGTACATCCGGTCGAACGGAAAGCAGGCGCCGGCGGTTAGCGCCACGTGTCGCATCGGTTCGGGCGTGAAGCCCTTGACCGGGTGGCGCCAGATCGACTGCACCGATCCATTCAACGACGACCTCCTTCAAAATCAGGTCCCCGCCGCGCTGGACGACGCGGCGGGGTTGATCTGATCACGTCAGGGCTGCAGGAGCCAGGCTCGGACCGATCAGGACGCTTGTGCCAGGGACTGGGGCTGGCCGTGGGCCAGTTCCAAATCCTTGCGCACGGCCTCGGACGCGGCGGGCTTGCGTCCGTAGTAGGCCAGGATCCACGCCACTCCGATCAGCATGTAGGCAAGGAAGATATAGGGGAAGTACATCACCGGGGCGGGCGGCAGGGGATAAACCGTGCCCACGGCGGGAATGCACAGCAGCAGGATCGCGGCGGCGGCCATCACCAGGTGCGGCGGCTTAAGCTCGCCCCGCGCCTTGAGATAGACCGGCGCGGCCACCGTCACCAGGAAGTACGCCACCATGAAGCCGAAGGCGGCCATGGTGCCGACGTAGTTGAAGGCGTCCAGGGTCGCCACCTTGCCCAGCGTCAGGCCGGTGGGGACCAGGAACGCCAAGGCGGCCATAACCGTGACGGCGATGTGCGGGGTTTCGTTGGTGGCGTGGGCGCTGGCGGTCGACTCGTGGAAGATGCCGTGCCGGCCCATGGCGTAGATGATGCGGCCGCCGGCGTTGACGCACGACAGGCACAGGGCGAAGAAGCTGACCATCGCGCCCAGGGACAGTGGGATGGCGAAGGCCGGAACGCTGTAGATCGTGGCCAGGGTGTTGAGCGGCGCGTCCAGAGCGCTAAGCGGCTGGGAGTAGCCCCGCACGCCCTGCACCATGGTGTAGGTGACGAACACGAAGAACACGCCCGAGATGATCAGGCTGACTGTCACGGCGCGCGGGATGGTGCGCAGCGGGTCCTTGGCTTCGTCGCCGAAGGCCGTGGCGCATTCGAACCCGACCAGGCTGAAGATCGCCACCACCACGCCCAGGCCCAGGCTGCCGAGGGGCAGTTTATTGAGCGCGAACTGGGCGGTGTCGACGGCGAAGTGGTGGGCGCTGAGCACGATGAAGCACAAGGCCACGATCAGGGTCATCGACAAGCCTTCGAGCACCAGCATCAGCAGGGCCGACAGGCGCACGTTCTTCCAGGCGCAGATCCAGGCCGCGCCGGCGCATACCGCGAACAGCAGCAGGGGCGGCGCGTTGATCCCCGCCATCCCCAGCAGCTTGCCCGCGAAAATGGTGAAACCGGTCACCCCGGCCATTGAGATGCCGAGATAGGCCCAGATCAGGGCCCATCCGCCAATGGCTCCCGCCTTAGGCCCCATGCCCCGCGAAATATAGGCGTACATGGAGCCAGATCCGGTGGATCGCTTGGCGAATTGGTTGAGGTTGGCGGCCACGAACAGCAACATCACTGTGCCGACCGCATAGGAAAACCAGCTGTAATCCCCCGTATTTCCATACATAACCGGCACGATCAGCGCCGCTGTCATGGTGGGTGAAATCAACGCTACGGCCTGAGCTAGCAATTCTGAAAAACTCAGACAGTTTGGCTTTAGTCCATTGCTGTTCATTGCTGCGCACTCTCTGATTAGAGCCAAAGTTATTCAGCAGTGCGCCGTCAACGATTATCTCGTCCGCGCACGCCATTTCGAAAATCTGTATCAAGGCTAGGCGCCGCTCTGGACTCCGCGAAATATCCAGTTTCTAAAATGTCAGGGGGTCCAGATGGCCCGCCTGGACCCCGGAGGCCCGCGCCTGTGCTGCGACCTTGGCATGTGAACATCGTCATCAGCCGGGGATCGGGCACGGCGGTCTATCTGCAGATCGCCCACGCCATCATCGACGAGGTGCGCCGGGGGCGGTTGGCGCCGGGCGACGCCCTGCCCGGCACGCGCGATCTGGCCGAAGGCCTAGGCGTCAGTCGCAAGACGATCGTTTTGGCTTATGATGAATTAAATACTCAGGGCTGGGTGTCACCCGAGTCAAAACGCGGCACATTCGTGTCAAAACACCTGCCGACTGTAGCCGTATCGACCGTAGATGCACAGTCAGATGCTCTAAAGAGTCAGTCGGTCGGCGGCGCCTTTGGCTTCGCCAGACCCAAGCCGGACTTACCGATACTTAGGACCGACGACGATGTGCTGACCTTCGACGACGGCTCGCCGGACACCCGCATCGCCCCGATGCTGGAGTTCGGACGGGCCTACCGCAGCGCCTTGACCGCCTCGGCTAGGGTCAATCGGCTGGGCTACGGCGACCCGCGCGGCGCCTTCGGTCTGCGCCGGGCGATCTCCACCATGCTCAATCTGGACCGCGGACTTTCGACTACGCCCGACTCCATCTGCATGGTTCGAGGCAGCCAGATGGGCATTTATTTGGCAGCGCGGGTGTTCGGCGGGCCGGGCGACGCGGTGGTGATGGAGCAGCTGAGCTATCCGCCGGCGCGCGAGGCCTTCCGCGCGGCGGGCGCCGAGGTCGTCCCGGTCGGGCTGGACGGACGGGGCGTGCTGCTGGACGAACTGGAGACGGTGTGCCGGCGTCGGCGCGTGCGGGCCATCTACCTGACACCGCACCACCAGTTCCCGACCACCGTCGGCCTGCCGCCCGAACGGCGCATGCGCCTGTTGCTGCTGGCCGAGCAGTTCGGCTTCACCATTATCGAGGACGACTACGACCACGAATTCCATTTCACCCACCAGCCGATGTTGCCCCTGGCCAGCGCCGACCGCTGGGGCCGCGTGGTCTATATCGGCTCGATGTCCAAGCTGCTCACGCCCAGCATCCGCGTGGGCTATGTGGCCGCCTCGCCCGCGGTGATCGAGCGGCTGGCGGTCGAGGCCGCCCTGATCGACCGCCAGGGTGACCCGACGACCGAGAGCGCCATTACCGAACTGATCGAGGCGGGCGAGATCAAGCGCCACAGCCGGCGGGCGCTGAAGCTCTATGACGAGCGCCGGCGCATATTCGCCGACCTCTTGCGGGCCAAGCTCGGTGACCACCTGAAGTTTCAGTTGCCCGACGGCGGCCTGGCGATCTGGGCCGAGACCGACCCGGCGGCCGATCTGAACGGCGTGGCGCACGCGGCGGCGGGCCTTGGCCTGCGCTTCTATCCCGGCGCCGCCTTCGCCATGGACGGCGGCGCGGTGGCCGGCGCCCGATTGGGGTTCGCCCGGCTCAACCCGGCTGAACTGGAGCAAGCGGTCAATCGCCTGGCGCGGGCGTTTGGCGGGGCGTCAAGCGCGCGGCCGCGCTAGGGTCAGTCCGAGTAGAGCTTCACCGCGTCAAGGCACAGCTCAAAGCCGGTCAGGTCGTTCCATACGTCGGCGGTGACGATCACGAACAGGCGGCGCGCCTCGGCCCACAGCATCAGGTCCTCGGGCAGGCCGAAGTCCTCGACCTCGCCGCCGAACCCGTCGCGCACCACGCCCTTGCGGTCGAGTTCCAGGCCCATCGAGTGACCGATGCGGGTCTTGAGCTCCGCCTCGTCCTCAGTCTCGACGTTGAGATAGGCGAACACCGGCTTGCCCAGGGCGGCCAGGAAGCCGGCCTCGAACGCGGCGCCCGAATAGCAGCCGGGGCCGCGCCAGGGCGTGAAGTTGAGAATGGCCGCGTCGGCCTGGCGCAAACGCTGTACGCGGTCGGCGTACATTTCGCGCGCCATCGCCTCGGACGGTTCGGTCTCGACCAGCACGCCGTCGGTCGACAGGACGGGCGCGAACCCCCGATCCTGGCACAGCATGCGCTTTTCCGTCAGGCGGTTGGCGCCCTCCGGCATGGCCGCATCGGGCCCGCCGATATAGAGCGAGGCGATGCGGCGCATGGCGGTTGGGTCCTAGTTGCGGGCCTTGTCGACAAGCTTGCCCTTGGTGATCCAGGGCATCATGGCGCGCAGGCGGCCGCCGACCTCTTCGATCGGATGCTCGGCGGCGCGGCGGCGGGTGGCCTTGAAGAACGGCTGGCCGACGCTGTTCTCGAGCATGAAGTCGCGCACGAACTTGCCCGACTGGATGTCCTCCAGCACGCGCTTCATCTCGGCCTTGGTCTCGGCGGTGATCATGCGCGGGCCGGTGACGTACTGGCCGTACTCGGCGGTGTTGGAGATCGAGTAGTCCATGTTGGCGATGCCGCCTTCATAGATCAGGTCGACGATCAGCTTCACTTCGTGCAGGCACTCGAAATAGGCCATTTCCGGCGCGTAACCGGCTTCCACCAGGGTTTCGAACCCAGCGCGGATCAGTTCGACCAGCCCGCCGCACAGCACGGCCTGTTCGCCGAACAGATCGGTTTCGCATTCCTCGCGGAAGTTGGTCTCGATCACGCCCGAGCGGCCGCCGCCGATGGCCGAGGCATAGGCCAGGCCCAGGTCCAGCGCGTTGCCCGAGGGGTTTTGATGCACGGCGATCAGGCACGGCACGCCGCCGCCCTTGAGGTACTCGCCTCGCACAGTGTGACCCGGACCTTTGGGCGCGACCATCAGCACGTCGAGGGTAGGCTTAGGCTCGATCAGGCCGAAGTGGACGTTCAGGCCGTGCGCGAACAGCAGGGCCGCGCCGTCGCGGATATTGGGCGCGATGTCCTTGGCGTAGATCTCGCGCTGGTGCTCGTCGGGCGCCAGGACCATCAACAGGTCGGCCCAGGCGGCGGCCTCGGCCACGGTCATGACCTTGAGCCCTTCGCCTTCGGCCTTCTTGGCGCTGGCGGAGCCGGGGCGCAGAGCGACGGCTACGTTCTTCACGCCGGAATCGCGCAGGTTGAGGGCATGGGCGTGGCCTTGCGAACCATAGCCGACAATGGCGATCTTCTTGTCGAGCAGGCGGGCGAGGTCGGCGTCGCGGTCGTAGTAGACGCGCATGGCATATCTCCGGAGCGCAAAGGACGGCCGCCCCCTTCTCAGAGGACGGCCGTTGAAAGGGCGCTTTCGACCCCTTTTCCGCTCCCGCGTCAAGCGGCCAAGGTCGACTCGACCCGCTCGATCGCGCGCGAAACCTAGTCGAACAGGCCGCGAGCCACGTCCAGGATGTAGCCGTCGGCTGGCCGCACGAGCAGGGCGTCGGGGCCCACGCGCAGCCATTCGAAGTCCGGCGGCGGCTGGGGCAGGCCGTAATTCCACGGATCGTAGATCACGTAATCGTTGATGAAGAACGGCCCGGGCAGGTACTCGCCGAACGCCCAGGCGCGCCAGCCGAAGCCGCGCGGCAGATAGTAGGGCCGCCCCTGGAAGCGGCGCGGCGCGTTCCATTCGTGGCCGCCGCGATCGCCGGACCCGTTGAAGGCGGGGCCATTGAAGCCATTGCCTCGGCCGTAGTCGCCTCGGGCAGGCCCCTGCGGAGCCCCCTGGTTGCCGCGATATCCGCCCCGATCGCCGCCCGGCGCTTGCGCCTGAGGCGCGCCCTGCCCTCGGCCCGGATAACCTTGAGCCGGGCCGAACTGGCCTTGGGGCGGCCGCGCGCCGCCAGGGCCCTGATAGCCGCGCGCCAAGGGCGGGCCTTGTGGCGAAGCCTGGCGCGGAGCTTGGGGCGCCGGCCCGTGCGGGGCGGGACCGCCTTGGGCGCCGCGTCCTAGTTCCGGGCGCTCTTGCTCGGCCCGCCCAGGTCCATTGTCGTGACGGGGATCGCCCTGCGCCCGAGCGCTTGCCGCGCCCAGCAGCGACAGGGCCAAGGCCGCCGTTATCAGCTTTTTCATATCCGGTCTCCGACGGCTCGATCTACGGCCGCATGTTGGAGCAGACCTTGATCCCGCGCGGATGAACTCGATTTGAACGGGATTCATCGGCTTCGTTCACACGCGGCCGCCGGACGGCGGCGCAAACGCCTCGAACCCTATTAATTCTTTGGATTCAGGTCCTGGGCGCACTAGCCACGGCGACGCGAATGGGCTTTTTTGGCCCCCTGGTTCAGCATCGAACCTTACCGGGAGGAGACAGAGAATGGCCCGTGTTGCGATCGTCACCGGCGGGAGCCGTGGCATTGGCGAAGCCATCAGTTTGGCGCTTCAGGCCGCCGGCATGAATGTCGCGGCCAACTACGCCGGCAACGACGAAAAGGCCAAGGCCTTCACCGAGAAAACGGGGATCAAGGCCTACAAGTGGGACGTGGGCGACCACGAGGCGTGCCTGGCCGGTGTCAAGCAGGTCGAAGCCGATCTCGGTCCGGTCGACGTGCTGGTCAACAACGCCGGCATCACCCGCGACGGCACCATGCTGAAGATGACCTACGAGATGTGGGACGAGGTGATCCGGGTGAATCTCGGCGGCTGCTTCAACATGGCCAAGGCGGTGTTCGCCGGCATGCGCGAGCGTAAGTTCGGGCGCATCGTCAACATCGGCTCGATCAACGGCCAGGCTGGCCAGTACGGCCAGGTCAACTACGCCGCGGCCAAGAGCGGCATCCACGGCTTCACCAAGGCCCTGGCCCAGGAAGGGGCCAAGTTCAACGTGACGGTCAACGCCATCGCGCCCGGCTATATCGACACCGAGATGGTGTCCGCCGTGCCGGCCGACGTGCTGCAGAAGATCGTGGCCCGCATTCCGGTCGGCCGCCTGGGCCAGGCCCAGGAAATCGCCCGCGCCGTGAACTTCCTGTGCAGCGAGGATGGCGGCTTCGTCACCGGCTCGACCCTGTCGATCAACGGCGGGCAGCATATGTACTAATACTCGGGAGTGGGCCTTCTGCGCCATCGCGGGAGGCCCCCGCCTTCGCTAGACTTCGGCCATGAACGCCATCGCGCCGATTCTCGCCGCCAGCCATCCCGAGCGGCAATATCTGGACCTCCTGGCCGACGTGCTGGCCCATGGCGCGCGCCGTGAAGACCGCACCGGCACCGGGACCTTGGGCGTGTTCGGCCGTCAGATCCGTTTCGATCTGAACCGGGGCTTTCCCCTGCTGACCACCAAGAAGCTGCACCTCAAGTCGATCGTGGTCGAGTTGCTGTGGTTCCTTCGCGGCGACACCAACGTGCGCTGGCTGCAGGATCAGGGCGTCAGCATCTGGAACGAATGGGCCGACGAAGCGGGCGAACTGGGTCCAGTCTACGGCAAGCAGTGGCGCTCATGGGCCGCGCCGGACGGCCGGGTGATCGACCAGATCGCCAATCTGCTGGAGGGCCTGAGGCGCAATCCCTACAGCCGCCGGCACATCGTCTCGGCCTGGAACCCGGCCGACGTGGACCAGATGGCCCTGCCGCCGTGCCACTGCCTGTTTCAGTTCTTCGTAGCGCCCGACGCGGACGGCGTGGACCGGCTGTCGTGCCAGCTTTACCAGCGCTCGGCCGACCTGTTCCTGGGCGTGCCGTTCAACATCGCCTCCTACGCCCTGCTCACCTTGATGATGGCGCAAGCGACCGGCCTTGAGCCCGGCGAGTTCGTGCACACCTTCGGCGACGCGCATCTCTATCTGAACCATGTCGAGCAGGCCCAGACCCAGCTGGCGCGCGAGCCGCGGCCGTTCCCCACGCTGAGGATCGCGCCCAAGACCGACCTGTTCGCGTTCGAGCTCTCCGATTTCGTGCTGGAGGGCTACGACCCCCATCCGCACATCAAGGCCCCGGTCGCGGTGTGAAGCTGCCGATCGTATCTCTGGTGTTCGCCCGCGCCCTCAATGGCGTGATCGGCAAGGACAACGCCCTGCCCTGGCGGTTGAAGTCGGACATGGCGCTCTTCAAGGCGACCACCCTGTTCAAGCCCGTGATCATGGGCCGCAAGACCTGGGACTCGCTGCCCAAGAAGCCCTTGCCCGGTCGGCTGAACGTGGTGCTGTCGCGCGACGGCTCGTTCGAGCCGAGCGGCGCGGTGGTGTGCGAGACGCTCGACGAGGCGCTGCAGATCGCCCGCGAGCATGCGGCCGACGACGGCGCCGAAGAGGTATGCGTGATTGGGGGCGCCAGCCTCTACGCCGCCGCTTGGCCCCGTGCGCGCCGACTCTACATCACCGAGGTTGAGGCCGAGGTCCCGGGCGACACCGTCCTGCCCCCCTTCGACGAAAGCGGGTGGCGTGAGGTTCGGCGCGAGGAGCATCCTGCCGGGCCAGACGACCAATATTCGTTCATCTTCCGGGTGCTGGAGCGATAAGCTCAGGGGACGTCTCAGCCGACCTCGCAGGCCGCCCGCAGCACGCCCAGCGCGGCAGCCGCGCCGCAGCCTTCGCCGAGGGCCACGCTCAGATCGACCACCGGCTCCATCTCCAGCCGCGCCAGCAGGCGGGCGTGGCCGGGCGCGGGCGCCAAGTCGCCGGCCCGGACATGGGCCACGGCGCCGGGGGCGATGGCATGAAGCACCGCAGCGGCCGCCGCCGCGCCGAAGCCGTCGAGCAGCACCGGAACGCCCTGGCTGCGCGCGGCCAGGATGGCGCCGGCCATGGCGGCGATCTCGCGCCCGCCCACCTCGCGCAGGACTTCAAGCGGATCGGGCGCATGGCCGATCTCGTTCCAAGCCCGCGCCACGGCCGCGTCAACCTGCTCGACGTACAGCTCGGTCCAGTCCGAGGCCGGGCCGCCGAATAGGGCCATGGCGATAGCGGCGCAGGCCGGCTCGGCCTCGATCGAGATCGAGCCCAGGATCAGCAGGTCCGGCTGCTTGGCCAGGGCCTCCATGCCGAAGGCCATGGTGGCGGCGCACTCGCGTTCGCTCATGGCGGCGCGCTGGGTCATGTCGCCGATGGGCCTGTCCACCGCCAGGTCGAAGGCCTCCAGCCCCGCGCCCGCCGCCTGGGCCAGGGCGTTGATCGTCGCCCCGCCGGCGGCGATGGTCTCCAACCGCGCGCGCAGGTCCGTGGCTTGGTCGGCGGCGTAGGCGCCGGCGTAGAGCGCCACGACGGGCCTCAGGATGCGCGGCCCATCGGCCTTGGACCAGCGGCCCAACCAGGCGGCGACCCGCCCCAGACGGCCCAGGGCCGGAGCGGGCGCGCGAGCGGGCGCGGAGGCTTCGGGCAGGCCCGCGATCAAGGCCTTGATGTCGTCGAACGGGCTGGCCGTCATGACCGCTCCCCTATGGCAGAGGGCCGCTGATAGGCAGGCGGCCGAGCCCAAGGCAAGCGATTCACGCGTTGCAAACCCATCGCCGCTAAACTGGCGGCTTAGGGGTTAGACATAAGACCCCGTTGTGGCGGGTGTTTTCATGATCAGGTTGGCGGTGATCGCCGCGGTCGGGACTCTGTCGGCCGTGGGCATGGCGCAGGGGCTGATGCGCCAGACGGCGACGGCTCAAGACGCCGCCGCGCCCTCGGCGGCCGCCCGCGCGGAGGCCCTGCGCGGCCCCGAGGCGTCCGAGGCGGCGGACCGCCGGTCGGCCGATCTGCCCGGGGGCGCGGCCGAACTGACCAAGGCGCCCGATGGCCAGTACTGGACGCAGGCCTCGGTCGATGGCACGGCGGTTCGGTTCCTGGTCGACACCGGCGCCACCGAAGTGGCGCTGACCGACACCGACGCCCAGCGCCTGGGCCTCGCCCCCTCGGCCCTCGCCTACACCGTGCCTGTGCACACCGCCAACGGCGACAGCCGCGCGGCACGCGTGCATCTGGCCAGCCTCTCGGTGGCCGGCGCCCGGGTCGACGACGTGGACGCCCTGGTGGTGCAGCACGGCCTCACGACCTCGCTCCTAGGCATGAGCTACCTTGGACGCCTATCGCAGTTCGAGGCTACGCCGCGCGCCCTGATCTTGCGACCCTAGGCGCGGGCTGCGATCACCGCTGCGCGCGCTTCGCGCGCTGCCAGAACCTGATCGAGGGCCTTATCCAGCACCGGCAAGCCCGCGCCGGGACGCACGCCGTCTTCCGTCAAGATTCGCCGCCACGCCCGCGCGCCCGGCAGGCCGTGGAACAGGCCCAGCATCGGCCGCGCCATGGCGTAGAACGGGGTTCCGCGCGCCAGCTCCTCGGCTACATAGGGCCGATAGGCCAGGACCGCGGCCTCCGGCGCCACATCGCCGGTCGCCTGGCCAAACACCCGCCGGTCGACCTCGCCAAGGAGGCCCGGCTCGTGATAAGCGGCCCGTCCCAGCATCACGCCGTCCAAGCCCTGCTCCAGATGAGGCAAGGCTTCATCCAGCGAACCCAGACCGCCGTTGAGCACGATGGTCAGATGCGGCCGCTCGGCCTTGAGGCGATGGACCAGGCCGTAGTCGAGCGGCGGCACGTCGCGGTTCTGCTTGGGACTCAGCCCCTCAAGCCACGCCTTGCGCGCATGGACCGCGAACACCCGCACGCCGGCCTCTGCGCACCGGTCGACCAATCCGAACAGGCTTTCCTCGGGATCCTGCTCGTCCACGCCGATGCGGCATTTGACGGTGACCGGAACGCGCACGGCCTCGCCCATCGCGGCCATGCACTCGGCCACGCGCTCGGGCTCGCGCATCAGGCACGCCCCGAAGCGACCGCTCTGCACCCGGTCCGAGGGGCAGCCGACGTTGAGGTTGATCTCGTCATAGCCGAAGTCCTCACCGATGCGCGCGGCGGCCGCCACCTCGGCCGGCTCTGACCCGCCAATCTGCAGGGCCACGGGATGCTCGACCGACGAGAACGCCAGCATCCGCTTGGCGTCGCCGTTCAGCACCGCGCCTGTCGTGACCATCTCGGTATACAGCAGCGCCCGGCGCGACATCATCCGGTGCAGGACCCGGCAATGCCGGTCCGTCCAGTCCATCATAGGGGCGACGGACAATCTATGTGCTTGAAATTGCGTCACTTTTCCATTACAAATCAAGTGGTTCGGCGCTGACCGGCGTCGCCCTTCCTACGCTATTTTCCGACCGTTTTCGCCACGTTTCGACATCTCACTGCACCGGATTTGTGCGGCGCCGGTTGCTCGTTCCGGCAGCCCATAACGATCAACCCGTGCTCCGAAAATTTTGCCCGCCGCACGAAGTCGAAGGCCGCGCCGAAATCCTGCGTGGTGGCGCGCCCGAAGTTCGTCTGCGGGCTTGCATCATGGCCGAACCGACGATCATCCCCAGTTCCTCTCGTGGGATCGGCCCGATGATGCTTTCCATGGCGTGCATTGACGTCAGCACCGCCCCGGACTTTATCGTGGGCACGCCCCCAGGGCGCACACATCAGAAATAGCCCTCGCGCTTTTTCTGCTCGAGGGAACCTCCATCCTCCCCATCGCTGATGCGCCCCTGACGTTCGGAGGATGACGCGCGGAGGGTTTCTCCCACAACGGCGCGAAGGTCGGTGGCTGTCGACTCGATCGCGCCGGTCACCGGCCAACAGCCGAGCGTGCGGAAGCGGACCGTGCGGATCGACAACTGGTCACCCGGCAAAAAGCGCATCCGACTTTCGTCATCGACCACGATGAAGGCGTCGCCGCGCTGGACCACAGGACGTGGGGCGGCATAGTAGAGCGGCGCTAACTCGATGTTTTTGAGAAGGGCGTAGCCCCAGATGTCACTTTCGGTCCAGTTGGACAGTGGAAACACGCGGGCCGTCTGTCCCTTGGCTAGTCGGGCATTGTAGAGTCGCCAAAGTTCGGGCCGCTGCGCACGAGGCTCCCAGGCGTGGGCCGCATTGCGGATGGAAAAGACCCTTTCCTTGGCTCGAGACTTCTCCTCGTCACGGCGGGCTCCGCCAAAGATGATGTCGTAGCCGCCAGCATCGAGCGCCGCCTTCAAGGGTTCGGTGCGCATGATCGCGGTGTAGCGTTCGCCGTGGTCGAACGGGTTGATTCCCGCCGTCCGCCCCGCCTCGTTCGCGTGGGCGATGAGCTCGAAGCCATGGTCTCGCGCAAAGGCGTCGCGGAACTCCAGCAGCGACTGGAACTCCCAGGTGGAGTCGACATGGAGCAGGGGGAACGGTGGACGGCTCGGGTAAAAGGCGCGCACCGCCAGATGGGCCATCACGGTCGAATCCTTACCAGCTGAGAACAGCATCACTGGATTGCGCGCCTCAGCGACCGCTTCACGAATGATGTGGATCGCCTCGGACTCCAGCGCGGCGAGATGTCTGACGCCGACGTCCATGCGCAGGTCTTTCTGTGCGGGGCTCACGGCCGGTCAGACCGCGAGCGCGAGCTCGGGCGGCGCTTCGGCGCCGGCCATCGCCGCCCACCGCAGGTCGCCGACGTACCGCCAAGCCATCCGTCCGGCGTCGTCCAGCGCGAACAGGTGCAGCCAACCGTTGTCGAATAGGGCCCGTACCTGTGGATGGCGGCGCAAGACATCGGCGATCGCCTCGCGCGGCGCCTCCAGACAGACCGACAGGCGCAGCGGCGAATGGGCCAGCGCCCCGCCGTCATGTACGGACTGCCAGGGCAGACCTGCCCGCAACAGCCCACCGTTGCCTTCGACCACCCCGATTCCGCCGGTGACGTTGTGCAGCAGCTTGTTGCCGCCGCCGAACACCTGCGGCGCGACGGTCGAGCCGTAATATTGCAGGCTGATCCAGCTCGCCACGACCACGGGCGCTGTCAGGATCAGCTCCAACACCGAGAAGCTCCTGTCCTGCTTCCAGTCGTAGTCGTGCAGAAAGGCGCGGCCTTCCAGACTCTTGCCCGCTGTCCGGGGTCGCGGCGCCGCGATGAACGCCTGGCAGCCAGCCAAGGCCCATTCCGGCCGGGTCTCGGCCCAATCTTGGCTACGCCGTGCGATCGCCCTCTCGCCGCCTGCCCGTGGCAGACGCAGCGCCCGCTCGCCCCTGGCCAGCGCGCCGGCCGCGGCCAGCCAGGTCTTGGTCTGGTCGAGATCGGCGCGGTGGCCCTCGGCCGGTTGATCCTCGAGGTAAAGGGTCACCGCGTCCGTCGTCGTGTCATGCAGCGCGGCCACGAACAGGGTGTCGGCCGGGATCGCGATCCCATTGCCGGCTAGCGCGGTCCTCACCGCCGAGTCGTTCAGCAGCGACGCCAGCAAGCGGGCGTTGACCTCTCCCGAATAGCCGCCGCAGGCGCCGCAGTGGAGCGCACTGGCATGGGGATTGTTGACCACATTTGCGCCGTGCCCCGCCAAGACGACCAGCCGCGCGAACCCGCCGGTCAAGGACATGGCCCGCAACACCGTCTCCGCCGCCTGGGCGCGGCCGGCCGCATCCAGCGCAGGGTCGAAGCGCGGCGGGGGATCCTTCGGCGCCGCGGCCGCGTGCAGCCCCAGGGCGTCGGCCACAAGCTTTCCGATATAGAGGGGGCCCGTGGCCTCCACGAAAGCGAAGGACGAGACGGCCGCCAGCTTGAAGCGGCCCCAAGCCCGCCCTGCGCGCGCCCGGACCCTTGCATCTGCTTCAGCCTTGACGCCGGCCGGACCGCCGGCGCGGGAGGTCGCCGCGGGATTGAGCAGGACCGGCAGCCGCTTCTCCGCGACGTCGGAGGCAAACCGGCGATGCGTCGTGGCGAGGCCGAAAAAGCCCGCGAAGCCCAGGGTCTGGATACGCGGGCTCATGCTCTCCAGCGCGCGGCGGAACACCTCGGACCGCACGTCGATGCAGAAGGCCATCTGCAGGGCTGGCCGCTCCGGCCGGGCCGACGCGGTCGGCGCCGCCAGCATCGCCGCCAGAGCGCGCTGGGCCGCCCGTTCCGCCGCCTCCTGCAGGATCGCGTCGATCACCAGGTCCGGCGTGGCGGCCACGGGCGCGAGGTGCTCCGCCCGGGCCTGGTCCCAGGCCTCCGCGATCTGCGGGCCGTACCGCAGGAAAAGGACCTCTTCCCAAACCAGCCGGATCGCTAGCAGGTCCGTGACAGCCGTCTCCTGCCCTCCCGCAAGCTCGGCTTGCCAGAGTTTGTAGCGCGCATACTGGGACCACCCGCCCAGGGTCATGAGCAACTGGTGGAAATAGGTCTCAAGCGCCTCCGGCCTCAGACCAAGCCGCGCGATGACCCGCTCGATGGTCTGGGCTGCGCTCTCAGGCGCTTCCGAAACATGCTGCGCGAAGCCCTGCACTCCGCAGACCTCCGGGGTGAGGTCGTGGGTGGCCACCGCCCGCCAAGCCCCATAGGCGTTGCGGCCGCGCGGCGCCGCCCAAAGCGCTTGCCCCTCGTCGAAATATCCCGCGGCCCAGGCCCCGAACCGTTCCACGATGAGCCCTGGCCAATCCATGCCCGACACCTGCGCCGCCAAGTCGGCGACGGTGGGCAAAGCTGCGGTCCTGGCGCCCTCGACCGCCGTGGCGGCCTTCAGGGCGCCCAGGTCGGGCGGCCTGAGGTTGGCGGGCGCCTGCGCCCAGGCATCGGCGAGATCGACATCGAGCATCTCACCGGCCGCGATCTTCTCGGCGTACCAGCGCCGGGGCATGGTGACGGGGGCGCCCGCCACGCGCGCGAGCCTCGCGCCAGCCACGGGCAGGGCCTCGCCGGTCTGACCAAGGAAGGGATTGACGGCGACGCTCGACGCCAGCGGCCAGGCCGGCGGGATGGCCCGAGCGGCGCGATCCGCCAGGGCCTGGAGGATCGCGGGATCGGCTTGCGTCACGGGTTGAGCTTTGAGCATGGGACGCTCCTTGAGGGCGCGATCAGGCGGGATTGCGGAGGGACCAGCCGCCGAGCAGCCGGTCGAACACGGCGTTCGCGTAAAAGCC